>JADMIO010854387.1_pt1 | contig 92608 bp, 90 predicted proteins | sample 8958161 | NCBI WGS metagenome assembly JADMIO01 (sample SAMN16585339, study PRJNA669376) | soil metagenome | isolation source: Crop rotation soil | place: USA: Cullars Rotation, Alabama | collected 2011
GCCGCGACTTCAAGTCACGTGAATTCCAAGCTTCGGATCCCACTGTGCTGGAAAGCCGCCTTCGATCGCGTGCGCCTCGCGGAACACGAGATCCTCGCCGAGCGCCTCTTTCGAATAGCGCGCGTGGAGCCGCGTGACGACGTAGGGCGATCCCCACGGCGGCGCGTTCTTGTCCTTCGGAACGACGTCGTCGCCGAGTGTCGCGAGATCGCCCGTGTCGAGCGTCGGGCCGGGGCACGGATCGCACGTCGAGCTGTTCCACGCGTACTCGGTCACGATCGCCTTCGGATGCTTCGCGAGCGTCGCGTCGAAGAGCGCGGCGTAGAACGCGCCGAACGACGCGCGCGCGGTCTCGGCGACGTCGATGTTCGTCGGGATCGTGACGTTCGGATAGTTCGCGACCTCGTAGCGCTTGTTCTTCGCAAGGATCATCACGACGAGATCCTGCGTCCCCGCCGAGTTCAGCAGCCCGAGGCGCACCGGCAGCGCGAACGTGTCCGCGTCGTAGTGGAAGCGGAGCGGCGAGAGCACGATGCGCTTCTCGGCGTCCCGCTTCACCTTCTGCACGTCGACCTTCGCGACGAAGAACTTCGATCCCGCGGCGACGTACGGCCGGAGAAAGGGCTCGGCTCCCTCGGGGATCTTGTACTTGTTCTGGCGCAGCCACGCGTCGAGCGCGAGGGAGTCGTCGGCGCCTAGGATCACGATGTCGTATTCGCCGACGGCGAACTGCGCCTCGACACGCACCCGGCCGCCAGCATTGTCCGCGAGCGCTGCGCCGGGCAATCGCGGCGCGGCCGCCATCGACTTCTCCATGCGATCGAAGCCGGATCCTTCGTAGGGACACGGATCCTGCTCCCAGTACTCGACGAGCCGCGGCGCGGAGAGCTTGTCGATGCGATCGAAGACGTCCGGCGAGAGCGTCTTCACCTGATCCTTCTGGAGGACGACCGGAACGGGCACCACCATCGCGAAGTCCTCCGGTGGACCCGCGTAGTGGTTCTGCATCGAGAGCACCGTGCGCGTTCCGTCGCGGAGGAGGACGACCTGTGTGGCGTCGTTGAAAAGCTTCGCGTCCGCGCCACTGACGTAGAAGCCGCAGAACGCGCGCACGTGACTGGTCACGAAGAGGGCGATCGCGATCGTGACGCCGACAATCTTCCATCGCCCCCGTGACATGCTTGTCATGCTCGCATCGCGTTCGAGGACGGCAAAGAAGCGTGCATCCGACCCTTGTTTTCAGGGGGTTTCGACGTGTGGCGCGGCAGGTGCAAAAGCGAGCGCGCTTCTTTTCGGGAGGACAACATGAAGATGCTCGGACGAGGCTTCTGTCTCGCGATGGGGTTGTGTGCGCTCGGCTTGGCCTGCGGGAGCGGCGACGACGGAGGAGGTGGGCAGGCACAACCTGCGACGCCGCCGCCTGCTCACACGCCGCCGGTCATCCCGGACGTGCCACCGGATCCGCCGCCGCCACCGCCTCCGGATCCGTGCCCGCCGCCGGCGCAGGCGCTCACGGCCGCCGATCTCGACAAGCAGGTCGGCTACCACGCGGCGATCATCTCTGCGAATGCGTGCACGACCGGTGACATCACGACGCTCGACAACAACTCGAACGACACGACGATCAAGTCGTTCTTCGATCTCGGGAAGAACCTCTCCGACACGTGCAAGGCCTGCGTGCTCGCGAAGGACACCGACACGCACTGGGCGCCGATCGTCGGGACCGCGGCGGACAACGGAGCGACCGGCTTCTACGACTTCGGCGCGTGCTTCGGCGCCGTCGAAGGCGACGCGTGCGGCAAGGCGGTCCAGTACTCCGAGTTCTGCTTCAACGTCGCGTGCAACTCGTGCTCGAACCGCGACGCGTGCGTGAAGAAGGCCGCCGCGAAGGGCGGTTACTGCGAGGCGTTCGGCGCAGAGGTCGTCAAATCGTGCCCCAACATCCAGCAGACGACGAACTTCTGCGGCAACATCATCGACGCTGCGAAGTATCTGTGCACCGGCACGGTCGACGCCGGCGGCGGATGATCAGTTCACGCTCTTGTCGAGCGTGAGCACCGGCCAACCGTAGGTCGACGCGAGGCGCGCGAGCTTTCCGTCCGGGTTCACCGCGGCGGGATGACCGACGACGCTCAGCATCGGCACGTCCGAATAGCTGTCCGAGTACGCGAAGCAGTCGTCGAGGTCGTGGCCTCGCTCGCGCGCGTGCTCGCGGACGAGGCGCGCCTTCTCCGGCCCGGCGACGACCGGCCGGAGGAGGCGGCCCGTGGCGTAGCCGTCCTTGATCTCGAGGCGGTTCGCGATCACGTGCGTCGCGCCGAGGTAGTCGGCGAGGCGCGTCATGAGGAAGTCGAGCGCGCCCGACACGAGCACGACGTCGTGACCCTCGTCGCGGCAGCGTGACACGAGGTCTTTGGCTGCAGGATACAAGTTTCCCTTCAGCACGGTCTCGAACGCGTCGTCCGCCAGCACGTGGAGGCGATCGCGCGAGATGCCCTCGTATGCCGTGAAGAGGATCTCGTTGAACATGCGACGGTCCTGCAGCTCGGCAACCACCATCTGCGGGCTCTTCCACGCCGCGCGCGCGAGCTTCTGCAAGCTGCGCATCGGGGTGCGCTGATGGACGAGATACCAGAGCGTCGGATGGATCAGGTTCGTCTTGACCAGGGTCCCGTCGACGTCGAAATAGGAGGCTGCCACGGCGGCTCTTCGTTTGGCGCGGCGCGAAGTCCGCGTCAAGCCGGGCGCACGAGGTCGCCGAGCTTCGCGACCGCGCGGGCGACGTCGGGCCGGGCTTTCAGGAGCTCGGCCATCGGATCTCCTACCTTCGCGACGCGCTTCGGGACTGTCTTCATCGTGAAAGCGCGCGGGTCGAGCGAGCGGTCGACCTCGTCCCACGAGATCGGCGTCGAGACCGTCGCGCCAGGAACGGCACGCACCGAATACGGCGCGACGATCGCGCGCGTCGGGCCGGTTTGACCGGTGTCGACGTACACCTTCGGCCCGCGCTTCACGACGACGCGTTCCATCGTGGCGATGTCGGGATGACGCGCGACGAGCATCCCTCCGAGCAGATCCGCGAGGCCGCGCGCGGTCGTGAAATTCTGATCGGGGCCGAGCGGCACGATGACGTGGAGGCCCGACTGCCCCGATGTCTTCGGAAAGCTCGGGAGCCCGATCTCGTCGAGGATGCCGTGGAGCGTCTTCGCAAGCGTGATCGCATGACGGAGCTCGGACTGCTTCACGTCGAAGTCGATCGTGAAGAAGTCGGCCTCGTCGATGTTCGGCACGCGGCACGCGAGGATATGGAGCGGGATGCACGCGAGGTTCGCGATGTAGAGGAGCGTCGAGGGCTCGTCGACGAGGAAGCCGCGCCGCGTGTGCTCGTCCTCTTCGAACGAGATCGTGCGCACCCACGGCGGCATGCCGGGCGGCACGTTCCATTGATAGAAATTCTTCCCCGTGATGCCGTCCGGATAGCGCACGAGGATGACGGGCCGATCCTTCACGTGCGGGAGGATCACGTCGGCGATCGCGGAGTAATAATCCACGAGATCGCCCTTCGTGTAGCCCTCCTCGGGCCAGAAGATCTTTCCGCGGTTCGACACGGAGACCTTCCGGAGCGCGCGCTCGGCGTCGCCCGCTTCGTGATCGACGGTCGCACGCGATCGCGGCGCCGCGCCGCTCGGCACCCAGATCCAACCGTGCGCGTAGGGCGCGTCATTTTTCTTGGCGATGACGCCGGCGATGTCGTGCGCTTTGCAGAATGCAATGATCGGATCGAGCGAACCGCCAATGACGGGCGCCGCGCGCAGGAATCCGAGCTCGGGTAAGAGAGATGTGAGGATCGCGCGCCGCTTCTCGAGCGCGAGGCTGCGTATGTCGAGATCGCCGATGGCGAGCAGATCGGTCGCGACGAGGACGACCGGCTGCTCGACCGCTGCGCGAGGTCCTTCGCCCTTCGCGAACCGCGCTGCGCGCTTCGCGAGGAGAGCCAAGCTCGGATGGCCGGACTCCGCGAGCGCGACGAGCTGTCCGTCGATCGCGACGCGCGCGACGGGGAGCGATCGCATCGATCGTACGATCTCCGGATAGAACGCCTCGACGTCCTCGGGCGCGCCATTCGCGCCGAACGTCACGAGACGAACGACGTCGCCGTCGCGCGTCGCGAGGACACGCACGCCGTCGAGCTCCGGATCGAACACGAAATCCGTTCCTTCCACCGTTCCGCTCGCTGCGGACACGAGCGGCGATTTCTTCGGCGCGAGGAGATCGTGCGACAGCTTCTTCGCACCGCGCGCGCGCGCGACAAGCTTCTCGCCGATCTTCGCTGCGCCCTCGAGCTCTTCGACGGTGAGCCCGCTCATCACGGAGCGCGGGAGATCGTCGATGATCTTCTTCTCCTTGCTCGCGTGCTCGTCGTTCTTCTTGAAGAAGAGCCACTCGTCCCCCTTCACGGACTTCGCGAGCTTCACGAACGCCCACGCTCCGCGCAGCTTCATGCCGCGAAGGCGTATGTGAAGCTTGCCGTTGGCGATCTCCTCTTCCGCCGGGCCTTCGAGATACTCCACGATGCCGCGGTCCCAAGCGATCATCGGTCCCGCGCCGTATTGCTTCTCGGGGATCACGTCTTCGAACTCGAGATATTCGATGGGGTGATCTTCGGTTTTGACGGCGAGATGTTTGTCGTCTGGATTCAGGCTCGGACCGCGCGGGACGGCGAAGCTCGCGAGCACGCCGCCGACTTCGAGTCGCACGTCGTAGTGACGCCTCGTTGCATCATGCAAATGAACGACGAACGCGCCGGACAGCGTGCCGCGCGTATCGGACGAGGCCGCGTCATCGTCTCCGAACGGTTCGTTGGTCGCGTCCGCGCTCCGTTTTTTTCGGTATTCGCGGAGCTTCGCCATGACGTCCTGCGTCGTAACAATCGTACTCGGTTTCTACTTGCTGCTCGGATCTGCGTGCTAAGCAACACCCTGCGGTGCGGGATTCACAACAAAGTGCGTATCCCGTTATGCACGCATGACGCTCCGAGCCGGTTTTATCGACTCGACGCGCGCCGCAAGAGAAGGCACGTGCCTTGCTCTCTCCTAGTCACGAGGTCTCGCGATGAGCAACAAGAGCCAAGCCGCAGCGCGTCACGTTCCGGTCGCCCACGGGCGCCGTGAGCGAGGGAGCGAAGCTCGAGTGCAGGCCGTACGTACGGAGCGCAGCCACACGAGCGAGATGCGCATGCACGCGGCCGTCGTCGCCCCGAAGAAGAAGGACGTCGACGATCCGAGCGCCGACGCCCCCTGCACGGACTGAGTTACTTCGAGAGCTTCGCGGCGATTCGTTCGCCGAGCGAATCCAGCGTCGGCGTGTAGAACGTCGTCGGGCTCGTCGCGCATGCGGAGCCGACGATCGCGCGGTCGCCGAGCGCCTTCGCGACGCGCAGCTCGCGGATCGTCGGGTACGCCTTCGCCTTGATCTGCTGGCTGCCGTTGCAGAGCGGAGGCTTGCCCTGCAAGCCGCAGTCGCACGACGAATCGCCGGCGACGCACGTGCGCGGGACAGGCAGGGTGAAGACGCATGCATACTGCAAGTCTTCGCCCTGCGTATCCCACTCGCGTCCGTTGATCGGGTCGGCGTCGTCGGCGGAATTCGGCGAAGCGAGCCCCGCGCGCGGCGTCTTCGATTGGATCATGTGCGGATCGATCCCGGTGAAGTCGTACTTCGCCGGATCGGCTCCGAGGATCTTCGTCCAGCTCGGACCGCCCGCGAGCAGCTGGTTCGGTACGCCGCCGATGAGCGTGAAGATCACGAACTCCGGCGGACGTGCGCCACGCGCCGCGCCGCAGAGATCATCCGTCGACTTCGTAGGGAGCTTCGCCGCGAAGAGCGGATTGCGGCACGTCGACGTGCCGAGGTAGACGCCGTCCGCATCGTGCTCGTCTTCGATGCGCGGAACCTTCGCTGCGCTCAGGCCGGCGACATAGCGCTCGATCGGATACTGGGGATCGATTCCGTAGCGCTGCTTCATGTGGAAAAAGCGAACGTTCAGCTGATCCTCGGTCGGCCCGTAGTAGCCGCCGTTCGCGGCGCAGCCCGGATCGGATTTGTTCTCGAGGAGGCCGCACGAGCCGCACTTCGCCGAGGTCGGATCGCTCGCGCACGCGGACGTCCCGCGCGGCGCCGTCGTCGTCTTGCCGTCGCCGCGGACCACCGTCGAGCCCGGGAACTGATTCGCCGCGAACGCCCAGCCCTGCCCTTTGAAGCTCAGAGGATCGACATTCGAATCGTCCTCGTCGGTGAGCATGACGACGGCGACGATCGAATCCGGACGGAGGAACGCCGCGCGTTGCGCGAGGAGCGTGTCGTCCACGCCGACGTACTGCGCCTTCTGACTCGTGAGGCCGATCTTCTGCCAGGGATTCGGCATCGACAGGAAGCGGTACGCCGACTCGAGCTGCGCCTCGAGCCCGCATCCTGTCTGCCCGACGCCGTTCACGAGATCCTGAGTGTCGCGCACGAGCGCATCGAGATCGCCGCCGGGCGATGACGAGAGGAAGCCGTTCGTCTGCGCGCTCGCGACGGTTCCGCCGCCGAGCTTCGCCGTGCTGAGGTGCGCGAAGCCGTTGAACGAGCCCGTGTCGGGACAGATGTCTCCGCCCATCGATCCGAGCGACGACGTGATGACGCCGACGTGCAGATCGGAGAGCGGCGCGATCTTCCGCAGCGCGCCGTCGATCGACGACGCGAGCATGTTCGTCTTGTCTCCCATGGAGGAGGAGTTGTCGACGACGAAGAGGAGGTCGACCTTGTTCGTCGTGGTCAGGAAGGGCGGATGGGGATCGTTCGGATCGTCGCCATCCGCGCCTCCGTCGTCGGTCGGTCCGGCATCGGCGGGCTCGACTCTGATCTCCGTGGTCCCGCAGTGAACGACCGCGGCGAGAGAAAGAACGATGGGAACAGCCAGCAGCAATTGGAAGCGCATCGAGGGGAACTCCCAGCAAGAGCGAAGCCAGCACATCTGGCATGACATCTACGCCAGATGGATCTCGGACGGTCCGATCGCGCGATCGATTCAGCGCGTGACGACGAACGCCGTCAAACGCCCGATTTTCAGCTCCTCCGCGCGCGGCGGAAGCGCCTTCTTCGCCTCGGCGAGATCCTCGCGCGAGCGGCCCGGATCGAAGACGTAGGCCCATACGGGCGCGCGATCGAGCTCGCGCCGGTATGACGCGTAGCGATCCTCGCTGGCATTCTTCGGCACAACGACGATGTCTTCCTGGAAGAGATAGGTGAGCCGATACGAGGCCCAGTAATCGGCCATCGCATAGCGCACGCCCCGCGATCGGAGGATCGCATGAAGCGTGTAGTCATCACGCAGCTCCGGCGTCTCGCGCACCGGGACCAGGCCGCGTACGAACGGTCCGTACCCCACCCATCCTGCGATCGCCGATGCGACGAGATGCGGCGCGAACGCGATCGCGAAGCGCTTCGGCCCGAGTGCCTGCGCCGCAGGCATCGCCGCGAACGGCAGGAGCAGCGTGAGCACGACGAGGTAGCGCATCGAGAAATGGTCCATGACCATCACCGACACGAGGAAGCCGGCGATCGCGAGCGGATAGACGAGCGCTGCTGCGAAGCCGAGGCTCCGCACGCGCCACGGGATCGACGGCAGCACGAGCGCGACGAACGCGTACACGACCATCGCGAAGACGAGGAGCGCGCCTCCCATGCCGAGGATGCGGAAGACCGGCGCGTCCCATGGCCGGTAGTCCATCACGTCGCGTGCAAAATACACCTTGTAGCTCAGCGCCCACGGCAGGCACTCGGACACGAGGAGATCGAAGTGGTGTCCGAGCATGTCCGTCGTGAGGCCCATCGGTCCTCCGCGCGCGGACGCGAGGCGATGAAGGATCACGAACGGCAGCATCCCGAATCCCATGCCCGCCGCGAGCCACGCGAGTCGCAGGCCCATGACGGAGATCGTGTCGCGCGCGACGAGCACGGCGAGCACGACGGCGATCGGAACGAGCAGGAGCGGATACGGATCGGCGGAGACGGCGAGCGTTGCGAGGAGCCCGCCGACCGCGAGACGAATGCGACCCTTCTTCTCGAGACGGAGCTTCGAGACGAGGCCTGCCTGCTCCTCTTCGGAGAACGGCGTCGCCGCGCCGTCGATCGCGAACAGCGCCGCGAGCGCGAGCGTCAGCGCGAGCTGGCGTGGCGGGTAGAGCGCGTAGGTGTGCACGGAGCTCGGGCTCACGACGAGCGGCATGGAGAGGAGGAGAGACGTCCACGGACCGAAGCGCCGGCGCAGCGTCGCGAACACGAAGAGCGTCGCGACGACGTGGAGCGTGAGCGACGACAGCATGAGCGCGACCGGCTTCGGCCCGAACGGGAGGAAGAACAGCGCGGCGACGAACGAGTCCGCGGACGTCTGGTACCCACTCCCCCACAAGAACGGCGACAGCTCGCCGCGCAGGATGTGCATCGCCTGCAGGCCGACGACGGCCGCGTCCGAGTTCGTCGACCGCGCGTTCAAGAGCGGCGGCAGGCGGAACAGGTACGACAGTACGACGAGGATGGCGGTGGGGACGTGTCGCACGGGAAGGGCCCCGAGGCCGGGAGCGTACGCTTCTTTGGTACAGTTGCATCGCCGATGAGCACAGCCCGTTCCGTCGAGAGGCCGCTCCCGCAGCCGGGTGACGTCGTCGCGGGCAAATATCGGATCGATTCGACGATCGGTCAGGGCGGCATGGGCGTCGTGCTCGGCGCCGTCGACACCTCACTAGGCCGGTCGGTCGCGATCAAGCTCCTCTCGCCGGCGAAGGCGACGCGCGAGGACGCGATCCAGCGCTTCCTCCGCGAGGCGCGAGCGGCTGCGTCGATCCAGAGCGAGCACGTCGTGCGCGTCTTCGAAGTCGACACCACGCCGACGACCGGGCCGTTCATCGTGATGGAGCACCTGCGCGGCGCCGATCTCGCGCACACGCTCGCCGCGAGAGGCGCGCTTCCGATCGACGAGGCCGTCGATTGGGTGCTGCAGTCGTGCGAAGCGCTCGCCGAAGCGCATGGTCGCGGGATCGTCCATCGCGATCTCAAACCCCAGAACCTCTTCCTCACGCAGCGTCCGGACGGATCGCCGTGCGTGAAGGTGCTCGACTTCGGGATCTCGAAGGCGGCGTCGGACGACAACCAATCGCTCACCGCGACCGAGACCGTGATGGGCACGCCGCTCTACATGTCGCCGGAGCAGGTGCGCAGCCTGAAGAACGTCGACGCGCGCTCCGACATCTGGGCGCTCGGATCGATCCTGTTCGAGCTCGTGACGTGCTCGCCGATCTTCGTGGCACCGAGCGCGACCGCGCTGTGCGCGATGATCGCGATGGATCCGCCGATCCCTCTCCGCGCGAAGCGCCCCGATGCGCCGCCGGAGCTCGAGGCGATCATCCTCCGATGCCTCCACAAGGATCCGAACGGACGCTTCCGCGACGTCGCCGAGCTCGCTGCCGCGCTCTCGCCGTTCGCGTCGGAGCGCGGTCGTGCGTACGTGGAGCGCATCGCGAGCGTCGTGCGCGCTGCGCCCGCGCCGCTCGCGTCTGCGCCGCCGATGCATGCGGGGACGACCGCAGGAACGACGGGAGGCGGCCTCGCCGCGATGCGCATCTCGCACGCGCCCGCGTCGAGCGGATATCCGAACGTCCCGACCACGCAGCACACGTGGCAGCAGACCGGCGAAGCGCCGCGGCGATCGTCGGTGCTTCCCGCGCTGCTCGGCGTCGGGGTCGGTCTCGTCGTGCTCGTGGGCATCGCTGGAGCGGCGGGATATTTCTTCTACAAGAAGCGGATCGAGGAGACGCCGACTGCAGCGACGACCGCATCGCAGGCCAACGCTTCCCCGGGCGCGATCGCGACGCCCGATGTGGCTCCGCCGGTATCGGCGACGTCCGCGCCCATCGCGGCGGCGACGACGTCGTCGGCGAAGAAGCCCGTCGTCGTCACGAAGGACGCAGGCCCTTCGAAGGCCGACGAGGATCTCGAGGGCAAGAAGCGCCTCCACACGGCGTTCTGCTCGCACAACCAGTTCCTGATGTCGCAGCCGAACGTGACCGACGCGACGCTGCACCAGGTCGTGAACAGCCAGTGTCTGCCCGGCAGCGGTCCGGACGGCTCGCGATGCGAGCGTCAGAACTGCCGGCAAGCGTGCGCCTCGCTGAAGGATCAGGCCTGCATCCAGCGCATGAACGTCGCCGATCAGACATTCCCGGCGAAGTACTAGTCCTCCGGGATGAACCCGCGCTCGATCTCCGCGTAGTCGACCTCGACTGCGAGGCGCGCGAGCACCGAGTAGAAGCCGAACTGGAGCCGGTTCATGAACAGCATCTCCGGCGGCATCGTGAAGAGCTCGTCGTCGGGCATCTTGCGCGCGGCGATCGCCATGTCCTTCATGCCGTCGACGAGGCTCGCGGCATAGCTGCGCGTGATCTCGTAGGGCGACGCGAACAGCGGCTCGAAGCACACGCGCGTGTAGTCGTAGGCGAGCTTCTCGAGGCGGCCTGGCTTCGCGGAGAGCATCTTCGCGAGGTGCTCGCGGAACAGCTTCTCGTCGTTCGCGAGCGCCGCGCGGTGCATCGCGCGCGCGGGCTTCCGCATCTTCTCCGCGATCACCTGCACGCATCCGTAGTCGAGGAACACGATGTGCCCGTCGTCCTGGAACACGTAGTTCCCGGGATGCGGATCGGCGTTGAACATCCCGCCGATGAAGTTGCCCTTGAAGACGAAGCGCCAGAGCGTCTCCGCCCATGCGCGGCGCGCGTTCTCCGGTGCGTCGAGGATTTCCTCGAGCGTCTTGCCGCGTACGAATTCCGTCGTGAGCACGCGTGACGTCGAGCGTTCGCGCACGAGACGCGGGATGCGCACGGTGTCGTCGCCCTCGTGCACCCGCGTGAAGTGCTCGATGCGCTCGGCCTCGAGCGCGTAGTCGAGCTCCTCGCGGAAGCGCGCACGCAGCACCTCGAGCTGCGCCTTCGAATCGAAGCGACGCGCGCCGCCGACTGCCGCAAGGCTCTCGAGCACGCCGGCGTTCGCGAGATCGCTCTCGACCGCGCGCTTGATGCCCGGATGCTGGACCTTCACCGCGACCTCGAGCCCACTCTCGAGCCGCGCGCGATGGACCTGACCGATGGACGCGCTCGCGATCGGCGCGTCGTCCCATTCCGTGAAGAGCTCGTCGATGGGCGCGCCGAGCTCCTCCTCGACGAGCGCGCGGATCTCGTCGGGCTTCGACCGCGGGGCCTGCGCGCGGAGGACCTTCAGCGACGCCTCGAACGCATCGCGCTTGTCCTCCGGCACGAGCCCGTCGACGTAGCTCGCCATCTGGCCGACCTTCGCCGCCAGCCCGCGCAGCGTGCCGAGGACCTCCGCCGCTTGCTCCGCGGCGGTCGTGTCGGAGCGCCCGAGGACCACGCCTGCGCCGGTGCGGAGCCCGAGCGCAGCCAACCGTGCCATCCTGCCGATTCGACTGCCGGGCGTAGCCTGCACGCGGGGCTCGTCCATTTTTCCTCCCATGCCTTCCGGGTCTCCTTAGGGCTGGTTCCTCACGCGGACCACCCATGATAGAAGGTCCTTTCTTCGGCCATGGACGACGCAAGCGTCTTCGACCGTTTCTTGTCGCTCGCCAAGCGGGAGCTCCAAGCAGACGACGTGCGGATCCTCGACCACGGGGAGTCTCCGCCCAGCGCGTCGAACACCGTCGTCTCGCGGCTTCCGAACGGCCGCCACGTCGTCGCGACCTTCGAGGCGGAGCCGAAGGAGCGCGACGTCCTCGAGCGGCGCCTCGCCATGCTCGCGAGCACGTTCTCGGATGCCCTCGAGACGCCGCAATCCGAGCGTACGCGGGCGCGCCCGCCGGTCACGTCCTCGCTCCACGAAGAGTTGCGTGCATTGTGCACGCGTGCGCGCGGGCGTGACGTGGTGGTCATCGACATCGACTCACCCGTCATCTGGGCCTGCGCATCCGTGGGCGGCCGTCCTCGCACGCGTGTCGACGCGCTCCTTCGCGACGTCTCCGAGGACAAGGAGCTCGCCGGCGAAGAGGTCCCGCAGGAATCCGGACCGCTCCAAGACGTCTCCGCGCCGAGCCCCGCCGAGTCGTCGCCGATGCCTTCGGACGACGCCGACGATCAGGAGCCCGAGCCCGAGCTCACGCGCCGCGCGATCGCCGCGATCCGTCGCCTGCCGACGCTCGATCAGCTGCACAAGGGCCGTCATCTCCGCCACGCGCAGCAAGAGAACGATTTCTATCTCGTGCTCTCGTTCTCCGGCATCTATCTCCTCGCGGTCGTCTTCGACGCCGAGTTCGACGAGCTCCGCGCGGAGCGCGCGATGCAGGAGTCGTTGCCGCGCATCGAGCGGCTCGTCCTGGCCTTGCCGCCGCTCGACCCGGGACCGGAGACGAGCGGCGCCGTGATTGCGATTCGTCGCCGCCGCCGCTGATCATGTTCGTGCCGCCGATCTTCGTGTCGCACGGCGCGCCGACCCTCGCGATCGACAAGGACAAGGGCGAAGACCTCGCCTGGTGGGCAAGAGATCTGCCGCGACCGCGCGCCATTCTCGTCGTGTCCGCGCACTGGCAGACGCACGTGCCGACGCGCGGCTCGACGGCAGCGCGTCCGCCGCTCGTCTACGACTTCACCGGATTCCCCGACGAGCTACGCGAGGTGAAATATCCGGCGCCCGGCGCTCCCGAGCTCGCGTACGAGCTCCACTCGCTCCTACCGGTCGAACGCGCGCCCGATCGCGGATGGGATCACGGCGTGTGGACGCCGCTCGTCCACATGTTCCCGAACGCCGACGTGCCCGTCCTCCAGCTCTCGCTCACGCTCGGCGCGACCGCGCGATCGCTCTACGCGATCGGCCGAAAATTAGGGGCGCTATGCGATCGCGGCGTCCTCGTCATGGGCTCCGGCTCGATGACCCACAATCTCGGCGAGCTCGTGCGCGACGATCCGAACGCGCCCGCCCTCGACTGGGCCCGCGAGTTCGACGGATGGATCGCGAACATGCTCGCCGACTTCGAGATCGATCGCCTCCTCGCATGGCGAGCCGAAGCGCCGCACGCGCGCCGCGCCCACCCGACGAACGAGCATCTCGATCCGCTCTTCGTCACGGTAGGCGCGGCGAGCCTCTACGGGCACGCCGTCGGTTTTCCCGTGCGCGGCTTCGAGCACGGAACGCTCAGCCGCCGCTGCGTCCAGTTCGGAACGACGACTAGCGGTGCGGCTGCTCGTCGGCCTTGAGGCACAGCCCCGCGTTGTTGCACGCGCCGACCCGGCTGATCGTGTCGATGATGTTGCCGCAGCTCTCCTTCTGGATCGCGCTCAAGCAGTCATCGAGGTGCTTCGCGTCGACGCCGTTCGGACACTCGGACGGCTTGAGATCGTCGCGGAGCTTCACGCCGAGCTCGTGGGTGCAGACCGTGCGATCCGCGAAGCGCTTCTTCGCGCCGATGTTGTCGCAAGCGACCTCGCGATCGCAACGCGATGCGACGATGCGGTTCGCCGCGGTCTCGTAGGAGATCGAGCCGTACGGCGCGCCCGTGGTGGTCGTCGTCCCGCTGCGGTCACGATCGCTCACGTGCTCGCGGGCGGGACGCTCGCCCTTGTCGCTCGTCGTCGTCGTCTCGCTCGTGGTGTTCGTTTCGCTCGTCCGATCCTCACGGCGATTGCACGCGACGAGCGCGAGCACCGTGACGCCGATCGGGAGAGCAGCTCGACTGAGCTTCATGTGGTTCACCTCCGCAGCGTGCACTCTGCAACGGAGGTGCCCTTCGGTTTTTGCGCGCGCTCAGCGCTCGAGCTTCACCAGGGGAACCACTCGCGCGGGACCTTCTGCCACGCGGTGGGACGGCGCGGGTCGTCCCCGGGCATGACGAGCGAGCCGACGAAATCGGCGTGCTCGTACACGCTGCCGATCGATCGCGAGATGCTGTCGAGATCGATGTCGCTCACGACGCCGTTGCTCGTCGCTTTGTAGAACTGCACGGTGATGCGCACCGGGAACTTCGGATCGCGCTCGAGACGAAGGCGATGACCCTCGTTGAACGGACCGAGATTCGGGCCGTGTCCGAGCACCGCTTGCTCGACGTCGCTCTTCTCTTCCGCCTTCGACATCTTCGGCGGGGCGGCTGCGGACGGCGCCATTCCGCCGCCCGGCGCCATCTGCGGAGGCGGCGCGGGGATCGGACCACCGAGTCGACCGAGGTTCGCGTGCTTCAGCGGCACCTGCACGAGGAAGAGGACGTCGGCGCCCTTCTGGAGCGCGCTCTTGTCGTCTTCCGTCTTCGGTCCACCTTGCTGCGCCATGCGTGCTTCGACGTCGCTCTTGCGCTCCGCGGTGAACGCCGCGCGCTGGCCCTTGTTGTCGAAGTAGAGCTCTTGGCCCCAGCCGGCGCCCGTCGCGTCCTCGGGCTTGTTCTCGATCACCTGGATGCTCGTGCCCTGCCGCGTGACGAGGATCGTGAGCACCGCCGGAGAGCCCGGCGCCGATTGGTAGTTGAAGAGCACGGGGTTGAACTGCGCCTTGCCGCTCTTCGGGATCGGAAGGAACACGGCCTGCGCGCTCACGAGGAAGTGCGAGTCGCGCGATGCGAGGAGGTTGCCGTCGCCGAGGATCGAATCCGGATGCGACGCGAACGACTTCAGGTTCTTCAAGACGTCGGTGAGAGAAACGCTCTCGAGTCGCGTGCCCTTCTCGTTGCCGACGCGGATGAAGAAGCGATCCGCAGGAACGTCGCCCGTGCGATCGGTGAAGTTCGGCGGACGGATAACCGGCATGATCGCCGATTGGAACTGACCGCTCTCGTCCTTCCGACGAACCTGCAGCGTGAGGTCGGAGATGTTCGGTCCGAGCGAAGAGCCTTGCGCGCGACCGGTGTCTTCCCACGCGACGTTCACGAGCGAGAGCGATCGGCGCGACACGCGACCTTGCAGATCGCCGTTGTTCACCATGCCGACGACCTTGTTCACGACCTCGCCGTAGAGGCGCGCGTCGCTCGGATCCTTGATGCCCCAATCGGGCTCGTCGTTCTCGGCGATCCCGGACGGCTCGTCCGTCGCGATCGGCGTGTCGCCGTTGTTGGTCGTCGAAGGTTCTTTGACGACGATGATCTTCTCGCGCGGCGCGCATGCGGCGACGAGGACGACGAGGGACGTGAAGAGGAAGGCTCGCTTCATGAGAACCTCCGACGTGCGCGCGTTCCGGAAGTTCTCCAAAAATGCAGCCCTATCACCGGGTTCCGCGGCGACACCCATCGCCGTCGATCAACGCGCCGAGCTGCGCGGACCTTACGGCAGCCGGCAGGGCTAGCACACGAAATCCGACGCGCACGCGGTTTCGAATGCGCTGCGCAAGAACGGTTCCATCCGATCAAATTGTCATTTTTCCTCGTTGACCGCTCGTGCTCCATCTCGTACTGCGCTGTCTGGATCGTTCGCAATGGGTTCGCTGAAAGGAAAAACGCTCTTCGTCACGGGAGCGAGCCGAGGCATCGGCAAGGCCATCGCGCTTCGTGCAGCGAAGGACGGCGCCAACGTCGTCATCGCTGCGAAGACGGCGGAGGCGCATCCGAAGCTTCCCGGCACGATCTACACGGCGAAGGAAGAGATCGAAGCGGCCGGTGGAAAGGCGCTGGCGTGCATCGTCGACGTGCGGATGGAGGACCAGATCCGCACGGCGGTCGAACAGGCGGTGCACACGTTCGGAGGCATCGACATCCTCGTCAACAACGCGAGCGCGATCTCGCTGACGGGCACCGTCGAGACTCCGCTCAAGCGCTTCGATCTCATGATGGGGATCAACACGCGCGGCACGTTCGCGTGCTCGCAGGCGTGCATCCCGTATCTCGCGAAGGCGGAGAACCCGCACATCCTCAACATCTCGCCTCCACTCAACATGGAAGCGAAGTGGTTCGCCCCGCACGTCGCCTACACGATGGCGAAGTACGGGATGAGCCTGTGCGTGCTCGGGATGTCGGAAGAGCTCCGAGCGCAGAAGATCGCCGTCAACGCGCTCTGGCCGCGCACCGTCATCGCGACGGCAGCGGTACAGAACCTGCTCGGCGGCGACGCGACCGTCAAAGCAAGCCGCAAGCCGGACATCATGGCCGACGCGGCCTACGCGATCCTGACGCGCAAGAGCTCGGAGTTCACCGGGAACTTCTGCATCGACGAAGACCTCCTTCGGAAGGTCGGCGTCACCGATTTCTCACACTATGCGATGACCCCAGGCACGAAGGACTCGGACCTTCTGCCGGACTACTTCATCTGACCTTTTTATGGCTTGAGTTGGCATTCGTGTTGGCAAGATTCTAGGCTCGAAGAGCGCGTTTCAGGCATTGTGGGAGGATGCGACGTTCCATGAAGCACTCGACCAACAAATCGGACGAGCGTCGGAAGGCAGAGCGCCGGACCGTCAAGGACCGCAGGTCCGAGGTCACGCGTTCGGTCACGGGGGATCGGCGTACAGTCGAGAAGCGCGGCATTGCGACCGCGATGGTCGACGCGCTCGAGGACATCCTCAGTTGGGAGCGCGCCAGCGAGCGTTCTCTCAAGGCCGCCGCCGCGAACAGCTCGTCGGACCTCACCAAGAACTGAGCGTCCGCCGTGCGCCGCGTCCGGATCATCGGGGGCGGGGCTGTATCCTTCGCAGTGCTCGTGATCGCATGCGCGACCGGGACGTCGACCACCGATCTCGGTGCGGGCGACGATGCCGGTGAAGATCTCACGCGCAAGGAAGTGACGCCGGTCCCACCGGATCCGCCGCCGCCACCGCCGCCGGCGGGTGATTCCGGCGACGATTCGTCGTCCGGCGGATGCACGACGAAGGTCGTCATCAACGAAGTGCAGACGCGCGGGGCATCGGCGAGCGACGAGTTCGTCGAGATCTACAACCCGAACTCGTGCGCCGTGACGCTCGACGGAAAGCTGTCGTACAAATCGACCAACGACACTCCGGCGGCGGGTCTCGACATGTTCACGTTCTCCGCGAAGTCGATCGCGGCGCACGCGTACTTCGTGATCGGCTCGACGGCGCGCACGGGTGCGAAGGACGCGACGTTCCTCGCTTCGTTCGCCGGCATGGCGGACGACGGACAGATCGCGCTCCTCGACGGAACTGGGAAGAAGATCGACTCCGTCGGCTTCAGCGCCGGCTCGTATGCCGAGAAGGCGGCAGCGCCCGCGGCGCCGTCGGGCGGATCTGCCGCGCGCACGCCCAACGGCACCGACACCGACGACAACTCGAAAGACTTCAAAGCCGCGACCACGGCGACGCCCGGCGCGTCGAACTGACATGCCGACGTCGACGCGGCTCGGGAAGGTGATCGCGTCGAAGTATCGGCTCGACGAGGAGCTCGGACGCGGTGGGATGGGCGCCGTCTATCGCGCGTTCCACCTGCTCGTGCGCAAGGACTTCGCGGTGAAGGTGCTCAACGCCGATCTCGCCGCGCACAAGAAGGTCGCGCAGCGCTTCCTCCTCGAAGCGCAGGCCGCGGGGCGCATCGGTCATCCCGGCATCCTCGAGGTGTACGACGTCGGCGAGGACGACGACGGCCGTCCCTTCATGGTGATGGAGCTGCTCCGCGGCGAGGCGCTCTCTTCGCTCGTGTCGCGCGGGCCGCTGGATGTCGAGAAGGCGTGTTGGATCGCGATCAAGGTGCTCGAGGTGCTCGCGGCGGCGCACGAGGCTGACGTCGTGCATCGCGACGTGAAGCCCCAGAACGTGTTCCTCGTGTTTCCGGGGCCGACCGTGAAGCTGCTCGACTTCGGCATCGCGAAGTTCCTCGCGAACGTCGACGGATCGATCACGCACTCCGGCGAGATCATCGGATCGCCGCTGTACATGGCGCCGGAGCAGGCGAAGGGGGAGGCGGACGTCGATGCGCGCGCGGACGTGTGGTCGGTCGGAGCGATGCTCTTCGAGATGATCACCGGAAAGCCGGCGCACGCGGCGCCGAGCGCGGTCGCGGTGCTGGCGAAGATCCTGACGGAGCCGGCGCCCGCGCCGTCGACGAAGCGAAGCGAGCTGCCGAAGGAGCTCGACGACATCGTGCTGCGTGCGCTCTCGATCGAGAAGGAGAAGCGCTTCGCGACGGCGCGCGAGATGATCGACGCGCTGCGCGAGGTGGCGAAGACGGACGCGACGCCTTCGTTTCCGAACCCGCCGCCGCGGAGCACGGTGCGCACGGGCGACGAGCGCGACGGCGAGGTGGGGGTCGTGACGTCGACGGTCGCGTCGAACAAGCCGCGTTCGCGCGAGCCCTCGGTGGAGCCGCCGATGGAGGCGGCGGTCACGAACGACGACACGCGGTCGGGCGGGAAGCCGCGGCCGTATCTCGTCGCGATGGCGATGGTCACGCTCGCGGCGGCCAGCATTGCGCTGTGGGTGCTCAGTCACGGCGAGAAACCGGCTCCGAGCGCTGACCCGCCGGCGGCGGTCGCCTCGCCTTCGGCGACCGTCAGCGCGGTCGCGGCCGCTTCGGTTTCGGCGCCTGTCGCGTCTGCGTCAGCGTCCGCGCTTGCCACTGCATCCGCGTCGGCCTCCGCGATCACACCGCCGTCGCCGTCGCCGTCGCCGTCAACGTCAACGTCAACGTCAACGTCAACGTCAACGTCAACGTCTACGTCTACGTCCAAGAAATGCGCGGGGAACGAGATTCTTTCCAACGGGCACTGCTGCCCCAAAGGGCTCGTATGGCAGGAAGGCAAATGCGATCGCCCGCTCGCCACGACGTTCTGAAGTAATCTCTTCACGTGCGGATCCGCGCTCTCGTCGTCGCCTTCGCGATGCTCGCGACGAACGCGCACGCCGGTGACATCGAGACGGCGCGGAAGATCTTCGCCGAGGGCGTGAAGCTCTATCAGAAGGGTGACTTCGAAGGCGCTCGCCGGCTCTTCAAGCAGGCCGACGCCGAGCACCACGCGGCGCCCATCATCTACAACCTCGGGCTCGCCGAGGAGCGCCTCAATCACCCGCAGGCCGCCGTCGACGCGTACGAGAAATACATCGCCGAGGCGACCGACGCGGGCGAGTACGCGTCGCCGGCCGCTGTCGCGATCGCGCAGATCAAGGCGCGCTCGACCAAGCTCCGCGTCGAATCGAAGCCCGCCGGCGCGCGCGTCTTCGTCGACGGCGCGCCGCTCGACGAGCCCGCCCCCGTCACGCTGCTCGTCACCGGAGGGCATCACGTCGTCGTCGCACAAGGAGACGGATGGAGGGAGGAGAAGGACGTCGAGACGGCTGGCAGCGGAGACTCCGTCGTCGTCGCGCTCGCCGCGCCCGAAGCGCCGCCGCCGCCACCACCACCACCGCCACCACCGCCCACCGCGACACCGACGATCGAAAAGCCTCCGCCGCCGCCTCCGCCCGCGGAGCCCGACGGGCTCGTATGGGGCGTATCGTTCGCGATGGTCCCAGCCTACATGCTCGGCGTCGTCACGACGGGGGCGCCGAACGAGCGGCCCGGGCTCTCGATCGTCGCAGGGCCCTGGCTCGACGTCGGTCTCGCGCTCACCGATCGCTTCGAGTTCATGATGCGCGGGATGGTCGGCATCGGGCCCGACGCGAAGCCGTCGTACGCATTCATGGGCGGACCGGGGCTGTCGCTCCGGGTCGCGCGTCCGCTATGGGTGGGCGCCGCGTTCATCGGCGGCCAATTCGAAACGAAAGCGCACGGCGAGCGTTACGGGACCGATCAGGTGTTCGGCGCGCTCGGCGAGATCTCCGTCGTCGTCATCGACAAACCCGAAGGCCAGTGGCTCGCGTCGTTCATGCCGTCGTTCCTCCTCACGGAGATGCACGCCGACAACACGACGATCTTCTTCCCGCTGGCGTTCGGCTATCGCGCGTTCTGACACTTCGGCGAGACGTTCGCCTCGGGCGAAGCGGCCCACTCCGACGGCGTGCGCGACGTGATCGCGAGCGCGTGGATGCCGGGCTTCGTCTTCATCTCGTCCGCGAGCACGCCGTACACGAGCTGGTGCCGCTTCACGGAAGAGAGCCCTTCGAAGCGATCCGAGACGACGACCACCTTGAAGTGCGTCTCGGAGCCCTTCGGCACCTTGTGCATGTAGCTCTCGTTGATGACTTCGAGGTGCGCGGGCGCGAGCGCCTCACGCAGCTTCGACTCGACTCGATCTTGGATCATTGCCCGCCGATGTACGTCTTCAGCTTCCGGTGCTGCGAGGGCAGGCGGAGCTTTCGGAGCGCCTTCGTCTCGATCTGGCGGATGCGCTCGCGCGTCAAGGAGAAGCTCTCGCCGACCTCCTCGAGCGTGTGATCGCGCGGCTCGTCGATGCCGAAGCGCATGCGGAGGATCTTCTCCTCGCGCGGCGTGAGCGTCTTCAGGAGCTGACGCGTCTGATCGTTGAAGCGCATCTGCGCGTAGGCCTCGTCCGGCGGGAGGCCAGACTCGTCGGGGATGAACTCGCCGACGTGCGACTCGCCGTCGTTGCCGACGGGCGTCTCGAGGCTGATCGGCTCGCGCGCGATCTTCATCACGGCGCGCACCTTCTCGACCGGGATGCCGGTGGACTCGCTGAGCTCCTCGGGCGTCGGCTCGCGGCCGTACTCCTGGAGCAGAGAGCGGCTCATGCGCGTGAGCTTCTGCAGCGACTCGTACATGTGAACCGGCACGCGGATGGTGCGGCCCTGGTCGGCGATGGCGCGCGAGATCGACTGGCGCACCCACCACGTCGCGTACGTAGAGAACTTGTAACCGCGCTTGTAGTCGAACTTGTCGACCGCGCGCATGAGGCCGATGTTGCCCTCCTGGATCAGATCCAGGAGCTGCAGGCCGCGGTTCACGTGCTTCTTCGCGAGCGAGACGACGAGACGAAGGTTCGCCTCGACCAGCTCCGCCTTCGCGCGATCCGCCACGCGGCGACCCGCGCCGATCGAGTCGAGCGACGCCGACGCGTTCTTCCGCGCGGCCGGCATCTCGTGCTTGATGATGCGAAGCTTCTTCTCGACGCGCTCGATGACGCCGCGGTCGAGCCGCAGCTCCTCGAGCTTCGCGACGATCTCGTCGCGCGCGATCTCGGCCTTCGTCTTGCGCGAAGACTTCTTCTTCTTCACGCTCGGGTCGGGCTTCTTCACCTTCGGCCCGTGGCACTCGCGGAGCGGACGCTCGAGCAAGCGCGCGATCTTGAGCATCGTCGCCTCGTCGAAGGCGTCTTCGTCGTCGACGTTCCGCACGATGTCACGGACCTTGAGGCGGCCCTTGTAGAGGAGGCGCCCGATGTGATCGAGCTCGCTCGCTGCGAAAGGCGAATCGACGATCGCCTCGATGATGCGCCGCTCTCCTTCTTCGATCCGCCTGGCGAGCTCGACTTCTCCCTCACGCGTGAGGAGAGGAACCTGCGCCATCTTGCGGAAGTACATGTCGACCGCTTCTTCGGCCTCCGCCGGCGGCGTCATGTTCGCAATGGGAGCGTTCGAGAGGGTGACTCCGGACTTCTTCAAGGTATGGCTCCTCGGCAGCGACTTCCTTAAGCACGTTCGACGAGGACACCGGATCTCCGATGCCCGACCAAAATCGGTAGATCTTGGGCGCCTAGCAAAGCTTGGCACGTCCGGGATGGACGGGCCAAAGTCGGAGCTTTCCTTACACGGAAGGAGGTCGCTCCATCCTCCTTGGTGGTTCGGTTTAATTCGCGAATTCAGCCGAGGCGAGCTCAGCCGAGGCGGTTTGTCGTACGTTCGACTGCATCGGCGAGGCGCTTCAGGTACTCCCCGCGCCTGATCTCGACGCACCCGAGCGACTCGAGGTGCGGGTTCTGGACCTGCACGTCGAAGAGGACGAAGCCCGCCGCGCGGAGCTTTTCCGCGAGCGTCGCGAATGCGATCTTCGAAGTGTCCGTGCGCGTGTGGAACATCGACTCGCCGGCGAACATCCCGCCGATCGCGATGCCGTAGATCCCCCCGACGAGCTCGCGCCCTTCCCACACCTCGACCGAGTGCGTCCAGCCCATCTCGTGGAGCTGCGTGTAGCCGTCGACGAGCTCTGGGATGATCCACGTGTTCTTCGCGCGCGTCGCGCCGCACATGCGGATGACGCCCTCGAAGTCCTCGTCGACGGACACGCGATACGGATGCTTCCTCAGCGTGCGTCGCAGGCTGCGTGACCAATGCGGCTCGTCCTCGAGCGGGAAGATCGCGCGTGGGTCCGGCGAGAACCACAGGACGAGCGGCTGCGCGCCGTCCTCCTTCTCACCGTGCGGCCACGGGAAGATGCCCGAGCGGTACGCCTTCAGCAGCGTGCCCGGAGAGAAGTCGCATCCGATCGCGAGCACCTCCGGCGAGCGCGAGCGCGCCGGATCCGGAAACCGGACGCGCGTCGGCGGCGGCTCGATCGGCGGATACGGCGTCGGACGTGTCACCTCCGCCAGTGTAGCGCGCTCAGCTTTTCCCGAAGCCGGTCAGGTCCTTCGAGAAATTCACCATCAGCCCGCCCGACTCCTTCACGACCTTCACCGAGTCGACGAGGCCGGTCTTCACGAGATCGAGGTGCGCGACGATCTTCGGATTCGTGATCGACGTGGCCGCGCTCGCGATGAGCGCCTCACCGGCTTGGATCAGCTTCGCGATCTTCTGGGCGATCTGCGGGATGAGCACGCCGAGCGTCTGCGCCTGCTCCGCGTAGCCCTTGAGCCGCGCGGTGACCTCGCCGTCCGCGCCGTCCTTGCCGAGCGCCTTGTCGACGGTGCCCTTCAGCTCGGCGCTCGCGTCGACCTTGGTGTCGAGGATCGCGCCGGACGCTTGGCGCATGTGACCGACGATCTGCGTCGTCTGGTAGACGAGCGCGTAGATCTCCGCCGCCGTCTTGAAGAACTCGTCGTACTGCTGCACGCCGAGGCGGACGTACTTGAACTCGATCTTCTTTCCTTCGTCGTCCTTCGCGTGCGCGAGGAAGTCCTGGCCCTTCTGGCCCTTGTACTTCGCGAGCGACGGATGGAGATCGTCGAGCGCGACCTCGCCTGGCGGCGGGACGTCGGTGAGCTCCTTCGCCATCTGCGCGGTGACGGCGCCGAACTCCTTGCCAGCCTTGCCCATCTGCGCGGGCAGCTGATCGAGCGTGCCGTGCCAGTGCGTCTCCTTGTGCTCGACGGTGCCGTCCGAGTGCTGGACGGTCGTCGACGTGTGCATCTCCACGGGGATGGCACCACAGCCGACGGTGACGAATGCGAGGAAGCCGAGGAGAGAGGCGGCGCGCGTGATCTTCATCACGGCCATCCTACGCCGTTTTGCGCAATCCCCTTCCTAGGGCTTGAACTTGTTGTCCTCGTCGCCCGTGACGGTGACGAAGCCGCTCTGATCGAAGTGGCCGAGGATGGCCGAATACTCGAGCGGGGCGTCGGTCTTCTGGAGGTCGCGGATGAGGGAAATCGTGTTGTTCGGGAGCGACTCCCAGTTCGGCGGCATGGAGTTGGTGAGGATCTCCATGTACTTCGTGCCGGTCGGATCGTCGGTGTTCAGCTTCGCGCGCTCGCTGGCGAGGTAGCCGTCGACGTATGCGAACGTATCGCAGCCGTTCATGTAGACGATCTGGTACTGGCCCTTCACGAACTTGCCCATGCGCACGAGCGCGCGGACGTTCTGGCCGAGACCGGCGTGGCCGTTGTAAGCGATGACGTCGGCCTTGCCGGAGAGCGCGTTGTAGCGATCCGAGAAGCCGGCCCACGGCTGGCGGATGTTGTCGACGAGGAAGCTCGTGACGCGCACTTTCTTCCCGTTGGGGAGCGTGCTCTCGATCGTCACGTCCTGGTGATCGATACCGGGCGAGTCCGGCGTGTCCGACGGCGTGACCTTCGCGTTCGGCAGCTCGTGGCGGAGCGTCTGCACGAAGTGGCCGTGGCTCCACACGCCGATGTCGCTCGCCGTCGTCGCGCCGTCTTCGTACTTGCCGAAGATCGCGACCACGTCGAGGATGCCGTCGCTCCAGACCTTGTCGTACTCGGGATACGAGTGGAGCGTGTTCTCCGGCGAGACCTTCACCTTCGCGCGTGCCTTGACGACGTCGGCGTCGGCGAGCGAGCAGCCCGCCTGCTCGGGGCGGTAGTAGTACCAATAGATGCCAGTCTCGTTGTCGTGCGCGAACGGGTCCGTGCACTGCGTTCCGGAGTACTTCTTGTAGAATGCATCTTGTCCGTCCCAGTCGGTGCGACGCGGGAGGATCAGCGTGTAGCTGCGCGAGACGCGCGACTGCTTCGAGATCGAGACCGGCAGCTTCGCGTGGTAGGTGATCTTCGTGAGGTCGCCTGCGCGCGTCGTCTGCACGTTCGAGAGCGCGAGCTTGTCGAGGCGGCCCACGCCGGTCTTGCCGTTCAGCTGACCGATCGTGAAGAGCATCTGATCCTTCACGGTCTGCTGCGGGTCGCTCGCGTCGGCCGTCGTCGCTTCGCCGTCGAACTCGAAGTCGAGGAGGCGCGCAGACGCGCTCGTGTACGCGTCCTCGCCGCCTTCGGCGTCGTCGCCGTCCGTCTGAGAGGCGCACGCGCCGAGGACCAGGGCCGAAAGGATCAAGAGGCGGTGAAGACGCATGACCTCGGTCTAGCGCCTATCGGCCTACCCGCAACCACATTTGGCGACACGCATGATTCGCGTGTAATCTCAAGGATTCAGCGCGACATACCAGAAGACCGGCACGAGCTGCATGCGCGTCGGATCTCGCTGGAAGGCGAGCGTCTGGTACCCGACGCCGCCGGAGCTGTTCGCCTCTTTCAGGTCGATGGTGCTCACGCGTTGCGGCCGCGTGTCGTTCCGATCGAGCGGCTCGTCGTCGGGGCCGAGAAACGTCCACGTGCCGTGCGTGTTCGTTCCGGCGCGCGTCTGGACGGCGCCATCGGGGGTGAGCTCGAGGAGCTCCCACGTGCCGTCTTCCCAGAATTGGTAGCCGACCGCATGTCGCTGCGCGAGCCACGAGTCGCCGTCGCACGCGAGCCAGGCATGCGAGAGCTTCCACGTCGCGTCGGCCGGAGAGGAGAACGGATCGTCCGTCGCTCCCGCGATCGTCCAGTCGCATTGCTGCTTCGCCTTCGCGACGAACTCGGGGCCGAAGTAGGAGTAGTTCTGTCCGGATGGTGCGGGCGCGACAGGAGCGGTCGAAGGCGGCGGCGCCGATCCGGAGCCGGTTCCACCGCCGGCGTTCGCATCGCAGCTCGCTCCTTCGACGCAGACGTTCTCGCAGCACGTCCATCCGCTCGCGCAGGGGCACGAACGATTGTCGAGCGAGACGGTCTTGCCGCACGCGACGATCGAGGTCGTCGTTGCGATGGCGATCGCGAGGAGCGTCCTCATCGGAACTTCCCCACCGACGTGACGGACTCGCCGTCGGTCCAGTACACACGGAGATCATCGACGGCGAGCGCGAGGACGACGCTCTTCTTGTCGATGAGCTCGCCTCCAGGGCTGGCGAACGCTTGGCGATGGATGCCGTCGAGGTCCGACCAGAACACGTTCTTGTCGTCGGTCACGACCGGGCCCGTCACGCCGAGGCTCTCGGCGAAGACGGTGCTGCTCTTGAACACCGTCGGCGACGCGAGGTTGATCGCGAACACCCCGTCTTGCGTCGAGTAGTAGAGATTGTCCCCAGCGCGCGCGAGATCGACGGGGCCCTCGAGATTCTTCGCGAGCGTGATCGGATCGCCGCCGGACTTGTAGGCCATCTTCACGGCGCCGTCTTTCGCGCCGCTCGTGCCGAGCTCGATCCAGTAGATGTTGGACCCGTCGACGACGACGCGATCGGGTCGCACGAGATTGTACGCGACCACGCTGAGCGGCGTGCCGTCGTGCGCGAGACGCGAGACGAAGCCGGTGGTGTGCTCGGTGACGTACAGGTACTCGCTGTCGATCGCGAGCGACGACGGCGTCGTGACGTTGCCGGAGAAGGAGACCGTGCCCCACGTCTCGCTGTGCGGGATTCCTTCGCGCACGATCTGGCCGAGCGCGTACGACGTGCGCCACACGATGTCGTCCTGGACGACGATCCCGCACTTCGGATTGTCGGCGGTCGGCGTTTGGAGCGTGCCGATCTGTTGATCGCCGCCGTCCGACCGCATGGAGACCAAGAGGCCGTCGGCGTTCTCCCAGTAGACGCGGTCCTTGTACGTCGTGATGCACCGCGCGGACTGCGCGTGCGCGAGGACGACGGGATCGTTGCTCACGACGGGCTTCGTGGACGGCGGCGTTCCCGGAGGCTGCTGCTCACCGCCGCCCGATCCGCCGGGGCATGCCGTGCCTTCGGCGACGCACATGTTCTGCGCGGAGCAGCAGGTGTAGCCGGACGCGCAAGGGCACGGGCGATCGTCGAGCGACACCGTCTGGCCGCAGGCGACGGTCGCGACGCCGAGGAGAAGGATCGAGAAAGCAAAGCGTGTCCTCATGACCGAGAACGATCGAGAGGCCTGCGATGGACGAATCAAAATGCGCCTCCGTAACCGACGAAGGCCCCACCGGGCGTCGCCGCCGCGCGCACGCCGGTCGGCCAGAGGAGGAGCGTGACGCCGGCCGCCGCGAGGACGCCCGCGCCCGCGAACGAGACGATCGCGTTCGTGTCGAAGCGGTGCACGCGATCGTTCTGCGCGGCCGCTTCGGCGTTCGAGAGGCCTGTCGCGTCGCGAGAGCCGATCGTCGATGCGCGCGACGCGAAGTACACGCCGGTGCCCAGCATGACCGCGCTCGCACCGAACGAGGCGAACGCGAGCGTCCGCTTCACGTTCGTGCGCGGCGCCGTGGGGGTAGATGGCACGGAGTCGCGCGGCTCGCGGTACTCGGTGACCGCTTGCTCGTCGAACGGCGCTTCGAAAAGGTGACTGAACGAATCGTGCGCCGCGCCGCGCGTCTGCGAGCGTGGCTCGTTGGCCGTGAGATCGGCGAGCGCGAGGACCTCGGGGGCGGAGTCGAGGACGAACTCCTTGTCGTCGTCGACGCGCCGCAGATACACGGGGCCGTTCGGCCCGGGGCGCACGAGCGAGAGCGTCTGGCCGGGGGCGTTGTGAACGTCGGCGAGGCGGACGCCGTTCGCATCTTCGAGGAAGTAATGGCCGGCGTGGGCGCCGTCGATCACGAGCTTTCGCCCGCGCGCAGCGGTGATGTCGAGCAGCGCCTCGGACGCGTGCGGCGGACGCGCGTACACGTCGGGCCGGTACTTCTCGTTCGGCACAGCGGCGTTCGCGCGCTGAACGAACGCGGCGATCTCGCGATACGAGACGACGCCGTCGCCGTCCGCATCCGCGCCTCCGTACAGGCCCGATCGCACCTCGTGCGAGAAGACGCCGCCTTGATAGGCGTCCCACTCGTGGCTCTCGCGCGCGGACGACGTCGAGAGGAGGAGCCCGACGCGCGCGTCGTCCTTCAGGGCCGCCCCGCGCAGACCCTCGAGCGCACGCCGCTCTCCGCCGGGGCCGCGGCTCTGCGCGAGGAAATAGGAAGCGCACGCATCGGCGACGACGTGGATCCGCGTCGCCGGGATGTCCGCGACGATTTTCGCGAGCTCGCCGCCCGTGACGCGGCTGTCTTCGAGCGTGAGATAGCCCTCGCCGTTCTTCACGTTGCCGTGGCCGGCGTAGACGAAATAGACGAGCGTCTCGACGCCGCGCTCGCGTGCCTGCGCGACGTCCTTCGTGAGCTGCGCGATCGCCTTGTCGAACGGCGCGCGCTTCGGTTCCTCGGCCTCGGCGGCGGCCTGCGGATGGAGGCGGCGCGTGTTGTCGTCGAGGCGCGTGAGGAGATACGTGCGCGCGCCGAGGAGGCGGAAGAGATCGAGGTAGCGTGCTGCGTCGTCGTCTGCGTACTTCAGCGGCGCGAGCTCGGTGTCGACCGACTGATTCGAGCCCACGATGATCGCGAACGTCGCCCGGCGAGGCGCCTCGTCGGCACGCGCATGCGAAACGTGCATCATGCATGCAGTCGCGAGCACGGCAGAGATGACGGATGCGCGTTTCATCGGAGGATCGTCAGCGTCTCGACCCGGTCGACGCCCTCCGGAACGTGAGGAGCGACCTGGATTTCGGCCTCCATCTGCCGCACCGTGAGCGGTTTGTCGAGGAAGACGGCATGGATGTCGATCCGCGTGCCGGCGAAGCGATGTCGAACGGCCTCGCGGAGCTCGTGGACGCTCGGGCCGTTCTCGGCCGGAATCGCAACGGGATCCGCCGCCGCGTCGGTCCACGCGGGGTGGAACCAGTAGACGCGATCCTTCTCGTCGACCGCGAAGATCATGAGGTACGGCTTTCCGGTCGGGTTCTCGTACGCGAAGGCGAGCTCGTCGCCGTCGTGGATCGTGTCGCCCGCGCGCACCGGTCGGTCGGATCCTGCAGGCACACGGTAGATCGAGACTCGCGCCTCGCGGGGCGCCACCCCCGTCATCGGATCGACCGCGCCGCGCGCGGAGAATCCATCGCTCGCGGCGGGCGGGCGGAAGAAGATCAGCACACACGCCGCGAGCGCCAAGACAAGCGAAGCTTCGGGGAGGAGGCGCAGGACGGAGGGCTTCTTCGCGACGCGCGCGATGCCGAGCGCGCGACCGATGCGGTCCTCGGCGCTCGGCGCGGCGGGATCGAGCTTGGCGAGGAGAGCGCGTCGCGTGTAGCGCTTCCTGCACGCGTCGCAGGTCGCGAGGTGCGCCCGCATCTCGCGCTCGCGATCGATCGCGACGACACCGCGGAAGTGATCGTCGACGTGCACCACCATCGAACAGGCGCTCATGGCTCCTCGCTCTCGAGTAGGAAGTCTTCGAGGAGCTCGCGGATGCGCTCCTCTTGATAGGCGAGCGTGCTTCGTTGAATGCCGAGCTCCTGCGCGGCCTCGCGCTGCGGGAGCTGGCGGATGAAGCGCGCGTCGAAGAGCGCGTGGAATTTCTCCGGCAGCCGCTCGGCGACGAACCGCTCGACGAGCATCTTCGCCTCCACCTCTTCGTCGAAGCGCGCGGGATCCGCGTCGTCGCTGGAGGCCTCGTCGACCTCGCGCCGGCGCCTCCGCAACGTGTCGATGGCCGCGTTGTGCGCGACCTGCGCGAGCCACGCGGTGACGTTCCCGCCGCGGAAGCCCGCGCGGAACTCGCCGTCGGAGAGCATGCGGTAGAAGACCTCGTGCGCCACGGTCTCGGCATCGACCGTCGCGAGCACGCGGCCGGCTGTCGCGGCCACGCGCGAGAATGCGTCGCGATAGCATTTCTCGAGCGTTTCCCGATGTCCGGAATGGAATCGGGCGAGCCAACCGTCGTCGTCGGGCAACGCCCACATCAAGCCGAGCTCCGCCTGCACGCTCGTGGAACGAACGGGCGGGGCCCGATGGACGAAAGAATCCTCAATCCAGCTTGATGGCGTACACGAACGACTGCTTCGGCTGCTTCGTGAGGCGCTCGGCGATGACGTCGTGGACCTTCTTCTTGTCGCCGGTGACGTCGACGTGGTCCTTGATCAGCTTCAGCGCGCGCGCCTTGTCGGCCTTGCTCTTCGTCTGCGCGACCTCGGTCATGAGCGTCTTCACCGACGCGGAGAGCTTCGCGGGATCGGCGGAGAAGCAGCCCTTGTCCTTGCCGTTGGCCGCCATCTCTTCGGCCTTCCACGTGACGCCGCCGTCTTTCATGAACCAACCGAGCTGGATCGCGGCGAGCTGGCTGTAGTTGTGCGGGTGCTTGTCCTCGTCGTACATGCCGCGCGAGATGTGGCCGAACATCCAGACGAGATCGCGGACGTGCGCCTTCACCGCGTCGTCGGGCGTGATCTCCTTCTTCTCGACGAGCCAGTCCGTGAAGAACATCGCGGCGGTCTGTGCCTTGAGCTCCTCCATCGTCGCCGCGAGCGGGCCGCCGAAGGCCTCGCGATCGGTCCGGCCGTTCGATTTGTACTGATTCGACGGCCCGAGGTTGTGCGCGGCCTCGTGGAGGATCGTGCTCATGAGGAGCGGCTCCGGATCGGTGACGAACTTCGCCATCGTGTCCGCGCAGAGCATCGACTTCGTCGTCTCGAGCGACATCTCGATCGAGTCGGGGTCGGTGTAGAAGTTCGTCATCGCGATCGTGCGGCCGCGGCCCTCGCTCACCGGTCCGTAGTTCGGGAGCGACTGGCCGATCGTCGCGCCGAATTCGGGGCGCGAGTCGCCGGCGTTCAAGATGATGTCGACGAGATCGGCGAGCTTGAAGCTCACGTCGCGCACCTTGTACGGCGCGCCTGCAAGGGTGCCGAGCGCCGTCTCCATCTCCTTCTTGAGAGGATTGAGCTTGCTCTGCCACTTCACCGAGCCTGGCGCGATCTTCCCGAACGACACGTGGAAGAGCGCCTTCGAGCTGCACGGCTCCCGGTAGTTCTCGTCCGGCGCGATGCGGAGGTAGTACTTCGAATTCGAAGAGTCCATTTTCGCCCACGCCTCGTCGGCGGGCCACCACTTGTTGTCGGTGAACGCCTGCGCGTCGGCGAGGAGATAGGCCTTGAGGCTCTCCTCTTTGTCGCCGAGCGCCTCGGCCGCGGCCTTGAGCTGACCGGCGATGCGCTCCATGTCGCTCTTGAACGCCTCGGTGTACGGCGTGGGCTTCGGCGACTTGAGATCGCCGGTGACGACCGTGAAGGGATCCATCACCTGCTTGTCTCGGTTCTTGCCGAGCTCGTCGCACATCTTGGCGTTCCCGAGCAGCTCGGCGGGATAGAGCCCGGAGAGCTTTCCCTTCGGCGGATCGGGGATCGCGCTGCACGCGTCTGCGAAGGCCTTGTCCTTCCCCATGAGCGGCGATTCGCACTTCGGGCCTTGCGCGCGGAAGAAGAGCGTCTTGCTCGCGGGATCGTTGTCTGGGATCTTCTTTGCGAGATCGAGCGTGCCGAGCTGCTTCTGATAGAGGTGCTCGATGAGCTCCGCGGCCTGCACGACGAAGCCGACGAAGCGCTTCTCCTCCGAGCTCGCCTTGCCGAGGTTCGTCTCGACGAGCGTCGCCTTGCCCGCCGCGAGCTCCTTCAGCACCGCGTCGCGCCGCGCGATCTCTTTCGGATCGAGGCCCGGCGGATTGGTGGCGCCCTCTGCACGGCGCTTCACCATCTGATCGTATGCATCATGCATCTTTTGCGTGAACGTGAGCGGCTTCGGCTTCGGCGGACCGGCGTCGACACCTGCTTCGACCGGCGGCGCGGCGGGCGCCGGCGTGTCGGCGACGGTGACGTACTCGCCGATCACGGCGCCAGGCTGGAGGCCCCAGTAGACGACGAGCTCGTCGGCATCGAGCGCGTTGTTCTTGTTCGCGTCCTCCGACCAGAAGATCGGCAGCGCGAGCTCCGATGCGAGGCGGTTGAAGTCCTTGCGCGGGATCGCGTCGAGCTTCGCGACGGGCGCGGTGGCCGTCGTCTGGACCGCGGCGGAGTCCGCCTCCGATTGGACGACCTTCTCCTTGCAAGCGAAAGAGAGCGTGACGGCGACGACGAGGCACGCGCGAGCGATTTTCATGTCGCCGGCGGTTTTCGCGCGCCCCCCGAGTACCTGTCAATGCTGATAGGCTCGCCGCCGTGCGGCTTCCGGTAGATCCCGAAGTAAAGGACCGGCTCGAACGCCTCGAGCTGCCCTTCAATTCGTACGGCGTGGACCCATACGGGATCTCGAAGGACTACCTAGGCCCGTGGTTTTCCGCGCTGAAGTTCTTCTTCCGCACGTACTTCAGCGTCGAGTCACACGGCATCCATCACGTCCCCGCGCATGGGCGCGTGATGCTCGTCGGGAATCACTCGGGCGGCGTCGCGATCGACGGGATGATGGTCATCGCATCGCAGTTCTTCGAGATGGACCCGCCGCGCCTCGCGCAGGGCATGGCGGAGAAGTTCCTGAACAAGATGCCGTTCGCATCGCAGATGACGAACCGCCTCGGGCACCTCACCGGTCTGCCCGAGCACGCGGAGCGGCTCCTCTCCGACGAGCGCATGCTGATGGTCTTCCCCGAAGGCGCCCGCGGCACGGCGAAGCTGTTCAAGGAGCGCTACTCGCTCGTGTCGTTCGGCTCGGGGTTCGTGCGTCTCGCGATGAAGATGAAGACGCCGATCGTTCCGCTCGCGTTCCTCGGAGGCGGCGAAGCCGTGCCGACGATCGCGAACGCGTACACGCTCGGGAAGCTCGTCGGCGTTCCGTACATTCCGGTCACGCCGTGGCTCTTCGCGGTGCCGATCCCCGCGAAGCTCGAGATCTACTACTCGGCGCCGATGATGTTCGACGGCACCGGCTCGGAGGAGGACGAGGTCGTGCACGGCTACGTCGATCAGGTGAAGGCGCGCATCGCGTCGCTCATCGACACAGGTCGCAAGCGAAGGCGAGGCGAGCCGTGAAGGTCCTCGTTCCGGGTCTCTCCGGTCGTCTCGGGAAGATGCTCGCCGAGCGCCTCATGTCGCTCGGGCACGACGTCATCGGAATCGACCGACGTCCGTTCCGCGATGCCCCGAAGGGCGTCGAGACGCACGAGGTCGACATCCGAAAGCGCGCCGCGGAGGACGTGTTTCGCCGCGTGCGCCCGAACGCGGTCGTCCACATGGCGACGGTCACGCATCTCGTCGTGCAGAGCGACGATCGCTATCGCATCAACCTCGGCGGCACGCGCGCGGTGTTCGAGCACTCGCACACGTACGGGATCGAGCACGTCGTGTTCGTCGGTCGACACACGTACTACGGCGCGGCCGCGGACTCGCCGCTCTTCCACACCGAAGACGAGCCGCCGATGGGTCTCTCGTCGTTCCCCGAGCTCGCTGACCTCGTCGCCGCCGATCTCTACGCGGGCTCGGCGCTGTGGCGTTATCCGCAGCTGACGACGACCGTCCTTCGCATGGTCTACACGCTCGGACCGACCGGACACGGAACGCTCGCGACGTTCCTCCGCGGCGCGCGCGTGCCGACGATCCTCGGATTCGATCCGCTCTTCCAGTTCATGCACGAAGAGGACGTCGTCACCGCAATCACGACGACGCTCGACTCGCGTCCGCGCGGCGTCTTCAACGTCGCCGGGCCGCAGCCCGTTCCGATCGGCGTCGTCATTCGCGAGACGGGACGAACGAACGTGCCGATTCCGGAGATCGTCCTCTCGACCGCGCTCGGTCGATTCGGTCTGCCCCGCCTTCCGCCCGGCGCGCTCGAGCACATCAAGTATCCGGTGACGGTCGACGCGTCGGCGTTCCGCAAGGCCACCGGCTTCAAGAACGCGTTCGACGAAAAAGGGGCCATGCGTGCATACCGCGAGGCATTTCCTCGTCCGTCATCTTGACGTCTCCGAGCAGCAGGTAGCGTGGATCTTTCGACCCCCAGGGGCGGGATGGAAAGTCCGTCGACCAGGGAAATCCGGGGGTCGCTGTCGCGCGTAAGGGTGGTCCAGGTTTCGCAGGGATCCACCCTGCCGTGCTTCCGTTTTCGAAACGACCGCCCCCGCCCGAAGAGTACTTCCTGCGATCGGGAGACTTCGAGGCTGCCCCGCAGAGCCCGACGATCCCGCCTCCGCCGCGCGCGCCGATCTTCCATCGCAGCGCAGCGCCGCCGTCCTACGGCTTCGGCTACGGCAACACCGGCTCGCCGTACCAGGACGGATATTCGATGTCGGGCGCCGCGGCGCCGAGCTCGCTCGCGCCCGTCGCGATGCAGTCGTACGCGAACAACACCGGCTCGCAGCGCATCCAGGCGCAGATGCCGACGGTCGTGATCCGCGGCAAGAACACGGCGAAGTGGGGCGCGATGATCGTCCTCGCCGGCGCGATGATTGGCGGCACGCTCGGCGTGACGATGCGTAACGAGCGCGTGCGCGCTGCCGCGGAGCAAGCGGCTGCTGCGCAGGAGATGCTGCCCGCGCCGGTTCCGGTTCCCGTTCCGCAGACTGTCGCGTCGTCGACGGTCGCAGGACCGACGACGATCCCGTCGCAGCCTCCGTCGCCTCCGCCGCAAGCGCTCGCGCAGGCGACCGTCGTTCCGCCGCAGGCGCCCGTCGTCGTCCCGCCGCCGCCGGCGAAGACGTCGACCACGAAGCACGTCGGGCACGCGCCCGTGTTCCACGCACCGCCGCCGCCGCCGCCGCGCAGCATGGTCGCGACGAAGGTGAATCCGCCGCCGGCGCCGCCGCCTGCCGTGAAGGAGCCGACGAAGCCGCTCCCGCCGAAGACGAAGGACAACGCAGACGCGATCGATCTCCTGAAGCGCGCGCAAGCCGAGTCCGGCGCTTCGCTCTGACCTGAAAAAAGGCGCGTCACGCATTGCCGACCGATCGGTCGGGTGCTATGCGGCGCGCCATGTCCTACCGCCTGCCCGTCTTGATCTTGACGCTCGCTGCGCTCGTCGCGGCGTGCACGACCACCACTTCCAACCCGTCCGCGACCTGCACGCCGGGCGCGACGCTTCCGTGCGCTTGCGCCGGCGGCGGCTCGGGCGTCCAGACTTGCAAGGACGATCACACGCTCGATGCGTGCGCCTGCTCCGATGCGAACGCCAACGCGCCCGCCGACTCGCCGTCGGTGCACTCCACGTCGAAGGTGCTCCACATCGTCGACTTCTCCACGAGCGCGCAGCGCATCACGACCGACGTCGTGCTCGGCCCGAGCGGTCCGATGCCCGGCGACGCGCAGGGCAGCGTCTCGTTCTCCGTGATCGTGTCGCCGCCCGATGCCGTCTCGGGCGGCAAGCTGGTCGACGAGACCGGCGCTGATTACGGCGCGTTCACCGCGTCGGCGGAGAAGAGCACGTTCACGCTCTCGACGACGTGGTCGAAGATCCAGGCCGCGCGCGCGATCGATTTCACCGGCGCCTCGACGACACGCGGATTCATCGCGCGCTTCTTCGATTCCGACGGCGGTTTCGTGGAGGCAGCCACGAAGCTCGAGCTCTATTGCAAGAGCGACGCGGTCGCGCCCGGCGCGTGCGGCGGCAAGTGCATCGATCTCACCAGCAATGATTTCTGCGGATCGTGCACGAAGCGGTGCTCCGGCACACAGGGATGCGCCGACGGTGCGTGCAAGTCCGGAACGATGTCGCCCTGCTTCGCGAACGGCGGCACGACGTGCCGCGCGCACTGCAAGAGCATCGGCAAGAGCTGCGTCGTCGCTTGCACCGATCAACCGAACATCTATCTCCCGTCGGGGATCGCCATCTTCTCGGGCAACGCGTGCGAGCCGGGCTACATGAAGCTCGACTCGTGCGAAGAGCCGTTGTGGGACGGCTACTCCGGCCGCTGCTGCTGCGCCTAGCGATCGCCTGCTTCGGCGCTGTACGTCACGTACGCGATCGTCTCCGGGAAGGGCAGCGGCATGCCGAGCGGAGCGACGGGCGGCTGCGCCTGGTTCTCGACGATCACGTAGTACTGGCCCGGGGGCACGACGAGCTTCAGGTTCACTTCGCCCGGCTGGAGCGAGCCCTGATACGCAATCGGTCCCGGCGGAGGCGTCATGCCTTGCGAGCCTTCGTAGGCATGACGCCACGTCTCGCCGACGTTGCGATCGACGACGGCGTAGACGATCGGCGCCGCGGCGACCTGCGCACGGAAGTAGAGCGCCGCGTTCGCATCGGCGATCTCGAACGGGCCGAGATAGTCACGCGCCTGCGCGTGCACTTCGGTGACGTCCGATCCGAGCACGACGTGATCGGCGCCCGGCACGAACTGGCGCTTCGGTCTGTCGGGCGGCTCGAGATGGCCGACGGTGAAGTCGTCGCCGTCGTCTCGATGAACGACGGTGAAGCCCTTTCCGATCTCACCGGCGACGATCGAGTTGCCGATGAGCGACGCGACGTCGCCCGCCGGCGTGCGCGTCGCGAGGTTCACGACCGGGTTCTCGACGCCGATGATGCGCATGTCCGGCGCAGACGCGAAGCGATCGAAGCGGCCCCACACCCAGACGCCCTCCGACTCCATGCGGAAGTCCGGGCGGTACACGACCGACATCGCGACCGAGAATCCGACGCGTCTCGTGAACGGCAGGTTCGCGTAGCCGGTGCCGGTCGTCGTCATGACGATCGCTTGGTTCCGATCGTCGACCTGCACGTTGCACGTCGCAGGGAAGAAGCGACCGATGCTCGACGCGCCGAGCTGCGGGAGCTTGAGCGGCACGCCGCGCTTCGTCATCTCGGGGCAGATGCGCTGCGCGCCGAAGTTCGAGAAGAGCCACCAGCGGAGCTCGGGGCTCGCGTTGACGACCGAATTCACGCACGGGCAGCCGACCGCGCTCGCGGCGAGCGACAGCACGATGGTCGCGAGGAACGCCCGGCGCATTCGACCGTAAGACGTTCTACGCGAACCGTCTGTTCACTGCACCTCGGGCGGCTTCGTCGGGGCGCACGTGGAAACGCCTGCACCTACGATGCGAAAGCCGCCGACGTCGGACTGAGCTGTAGCGATCGAGTTGTCGCTCGAGGTCTTGAGGCGCGTGACCTTCGAGGCGCTGATGCCGTCCGACGTGTAGAACCAGAAATCGCCGCCCCAGAACGAGAACGCCCAAGCGAGGCCGGTGTTCACGCCGTTGAGATCCTTGTTGCCGGAGCTCGCGGCCGTGCCTTCGTCGATCTGCGCGAGCGTGGCGTTCGGTTGCGTGGTGAAGAAGCCGTAGAGACGTCCGTCGCCGGTGCCCGTGAGCTCGGCGCCCTTGCCGCGGAGCGTGCCCGAGAAGTCGCCGAGCGTCGTGAGCTTCATCGTGCCGAGATCGATCTTCGCGAGGCCCTTGCCGCCGTTGATGCCGTCGATCCCGCACACGTAGAGCGTCTCGTCCGTCGAGCCCGCGCCGTTCGTCGCGAACGCCATTCCGAACTTCACGAAGCCGGATTGATTCGGCTGGAACGACGTCTTCTGGCAGCTCGCGTCCGCCGTCGACACCTTGAAGAGATTGCCGTCGGAGTAGTTGACCCACGCGGTGCCCGAGCGATCGACCGCCATCGAGTTCGGCGTGTCCGACGACGGACAGTTCAACGTGCCGATGCGCTTGAACGCGAGCTTGTTCGGTTGGAACGAGTAGAGGTCGTTCTCTTCCGACACGACGTACACGAGCTTCGCCGCGTCGCTGCACCCCGCCTGGTTCGGATCGCCGCCCGACGAGCCGCTCGATCCTCCGAAGCCGCTCGATCCGCTCGAGCCGCCGTTCGTGAAGCCGCCGTTGTCCGGATTCTCGAAGCCCGACTTGCTGGAGCTCGATCCGCACGCGACGAGCACGAGACAGAGGAAGTACGCGGTGGGACGCATCGCGGGGATCCTTGCAAGGGACGCGCGCGAGAGCAACCTCCATGCGTCGCGAATTCGCCTGGAATATCGGCCCCGCGCACGTCGTGAGAAGAGGTGCGCGGGAGCGAATGTCGCGTCTTCCTGGTGGGCCGCGGATCCACTTGGTGTACCGTCGGACGTGCGGAGGGAACCATGCGCAAGGTGGTGTTGGTCGCGGCTATTTTCGGTGCTCTGACGATGACGGGCTGCAAGAAGCAGGTGCCGAACGACATCATCGAGAAGTCACTCCGCAACGCGCTGACGTTCCACGCGCCCAACACGACATCGGGCATGTGCGGGACGAACGTGAGGGGGCTCGTCGGTCCGAGCATCACCGTCACGAAGAAGAACCCCGACAACTCGGGCATCGCGCACATCTCCGGATCGCCGCTCGGCGGCGGCGTCGGCGCTCCGTCGCGATGCGAGGGCGACGTCGAGTTCCGCTACACGTACACGACGAAGACGAGAGGGTTCAAACGCAAGACCACCACCACGACGTGGTTCCTCTCGAACATCAAGCTCACCGCCGTGCAGACGAAGGGTGTCGTGTTCAAGCCGGTCGACGAAGCCGGTAACGACGACGACGACAAGGAATGATCAGTTGACCGGGGCGCGCGGCGCGCACGTCGACACGCCCGCGCCGACGATGCGGATGTGCGTGTCGGGGACGACGACGTCGTAGCTGCCGTCGGTCGCCGTGCGGAGGCGCGTGACCTGCGACGTCCCTCCTTCGCGCGCCGTATAGAACCAGAAGTCGCCGCCCCAGAACGAGAACGCCCAATCGGATGTCGTTCGCTTCTCGCGGCTCAGCACGCGCAGCGTCGTCGCCTCGCCGGTATCGGTTCCGATCTTCGCGATGAGCGTCTCGTCGGTGAGTTGGAAGTAGCCGAACAGCAGCCCGCCGCCGGTGCCCGTCAGCTCCGCCCACTGACCCGCGAGCGGTCTCGTGAAATCGCCGATGGGCTCGATCTTCATCGTCGTCGTGTCGAGACGCCCGAGGCCGAGGGCGGGCGTCACGCCGGCGACGTAGAGCGTCTCTTTCGACGTGTCACCGTCCGTCGCGAAGCCCATCCCGAACTGGATGAAGCCGTTCGCGCCGGCGCCAGCGCTGAAGGTCGTCGTCGTGCACGCGGCGGTGCGCGTGCTCACTTGGAAGAGGCCGCCTCGATCGTAGTTCACCCATGCGCGGCCGTGTCGATCGACGGCCATCGAGAAGGGGAGCTCCGTCGTCGGACAGCGGACCTCGCCGATCTCCGTGAAGAGCAGCTTGTCGGGCTCGAATCGGTAGAGATGGCTGTCGTCGGTGATGACGTAGACGTACGTCGTCGGAACGTCGCACTCGGGGATGTCGTCCACGGCAGGCGGACCCGGAGGAGGCAGCACGGACGGATTCGCCGCCGGACGTCTCGCCCTCTGCAGGTGGATGCGACGATCCGCACGCCACTGCGAGCGAGACGACGACGAGAGCCATCCCCGCGCGCATCCATCGATCGTCGCACGCCGGCGGGCGCCGTCAACGCGCTCGTCGGGTGTGCTCGCGGAGCATGCGATGCAGCTCTCTCGCCGCAGGCGGAAGCCGATCTCGGCCGCGATGGACCAAGTACAGAGGGCGGACGACCGGTGTGCGAGAAGACGCTACCTCGACGAGCTGTCCGCCTGCGAAATCGCGCTGCGCGGCGCGGCGGCTGACGAGCGCGACGCCGACGCCCGCGCGCGTGTTGCCCTTCACCGCGGCGATCGAGCCGAGCTCCATGGCGATCGGCACGTCCGGGAAGAGGCGGTCCGAGAGTGTGCGTGTGGTCGCGCCGCGCGCGAACGTCACGATCGAAGCGGTCTTCGGATCGACGCCCGGCGCGCCGACCAGGACGAGCTCGTCGTCGATCCATTTCTCGCGCGACAGATGCGCCGGCAGGTCGGGACGACGGCGCTCGCCGACGTGGGCGTGGATCACGAGATCGAGATCGCCGGCCTCTAGCGCGTCGAGCAGATCTTCGGGATGCCCCTCGCGCATGTGGATGCGCACGCCGGGACGCTCGCTCCGGAAGCGCGCGAGCGTGCGCGGCAGATAGTAGGTGCACACGGTCGCGCCCGCGCCGACGCGCACGGTGCCGGCGGAGAGCCCGGCGATTTCGGCGACGGCGCGACGTCCCTCCTGCACGGCAGCGAGCGCGGCGCGGGCGCTCGGGAGGAGCGCCTCGCCGGCGGCGGTGAGCGTCGCGCGCGCACGCGACCCGTGGCTGCGGACGAAGAGCTTCGACTCCATCTCCGCCTCGAGGCGTTGGATCGACGCGGTGAGCGCGGGCTGCGTGACGTAGGCGTGGCGGGCCGCGGCGGTGAACGTGCCGTGCTGGGCGACGAGCACGAAATGGCGGAGCGGCTCGAGCACGCCAGAATCATAACATTTGGTGATGTTGATCATCATGACAATCGATTGGGATGATGTTGATGGAGCGTGCATCTTCTCCTCATGAACCTCGTGCTTCCGCTGCTCGGCATCGGGGCCGGCGTGCTCACCACGCTCGCCGGGCAGGGCGGGGGGCTCTTCCTCCTCATTGCGTGCTCGGCCGTCGTCGGTCCGCACGCTGCGCTCGCGATGACCGCGCCCGCGCTCCTCCTCGGCAATGCGCATCGCGCGATCACGTTCTGGCGCTCGATCGATCGACGTATCGCCGCGCGCATCATCCTCGGCGCGCTGCCCGGCGCGATCATCGGCGGATTGATCGCGGGCATCGTGCCCGTGTGGACGCTGAAGGTCTTCCTCGTCGGCATGACGCTCCTCGTCCTCGCAAAGGCGACGGGCAAGCTCGTGTTCGACGTCCCGAAGCAGGCGCTGGCGCCGGCAGGGTTCGTCATCGGAGGCATGACGGGAACTGCGGGCGGCGCAGGCGTTCTCATCGCGCCGCTCCTCTTGGCGGCCGGGCTCACCGGCTCGGCGTTCGTCGGCACGACCAGCGTGATCGCCGTCGCCACACATGCAGGGCGGGTCCTCGCCTATGGTGCGACCGGCCTCTTCGCTCGCGACCTCCTCTTGCCCACGCTCGCGGTCGCGGCCTCGATCACCGCGGGAAATGCGCTCGCGGCGAGGCTCAAGTCGCGCATCCCCGATCGCGTGACGATCCTCCTCGAATACGGCGTGCTCCTGGTCTGCGCGGTGCTCTCCGTTGCCGGGCTCGCGTGATATGCTCGCCGATCGAGATGCACTCGCCGTCCGATCCCCGCACGTTGGCCCAGAAGCGGGTCGGTCAGACGCTCAACAACAAGTGGACGATCGACCGCCTCATCGACATCGGCGGAATGGCCGCGGTGTACGCCGCGACGCATCGCAACGGCAAGAAGGTCGCCATCAAGATGCTGCATCCGTTCATCGCGTCCCACGAGGACGTGCGTGAACGCTTCCTTCGCGAGGGGTACGTCGCGAACCAGGTCGATCATCCCGGATCGGTGAGCGTCCTCGACGACGACATCACGGCCGACGGTGCGCCGTTCCTGGTGATGGAGCTCCTCGAAGGCGAGTCGCTCGATCAGTGGATGCATCGCGTGGGCGGAACGCTGCCGCTCGCGGACGTCCTCGCGGTCGCCGATCAGGTGCTCGACGTGCTCGCCGCCTTCCACGAGCGCGGCGTCATCCATCGCGACATCAAGCCGGGCAATCTCTTCATCACGAAGGCGGGCATCGTGAAGGTGCTCGACTTCGGTCTCGCGCGCTTGCGCGATCCTCGTTTCGGTGGCGCGCCCACGCAGTCGGGCATCGTCCTCGGTACTGCCGCATACATGCCGCCCGAGCAGGCGCAGGGCAAGGCCGATCAGGTCGAGGCGCGCTCCGACATCTTCGCCGTCGGCGCCGTCATGTTCCGTGCGCTCACGGGACGTCCCGTGCACGAGGCAAAGGGCGCGACGGAGCGCCTCCTCCAGGCGATGAAGGATCGCGCGCCTTCCGTCGGGCTCGTCGCGCCGACCGTGCCGCCTTGGGTCGTCGGCGTCGTCGACAAGGCGCTCTCCTTCGACAAGAAGGAGCGATGGGCATCGGCGGCGGAGATGCGCGCGGCCGTGCGATCGACGTGGGCGCAGCTCAAACAGGAAGCAGAGCGCGTGCGCCAGCCTCCGGGCAGCGGCGGTCCGCCGAGCAGCGATCCGTCGCGCGAGGTCAGCGAGATCTTCGACGCGATCCTCGAGCCGTCGATCGTCGTCGACGTGAGCTTCGGCGATTTCAAGCCGGGCTGATCAACACGTCGACGGAATCGCCGTCGTGAGCGACAGCAGGTTCGTTCCGTGGAACGAGAAGACGACGCGTGACGCGCCGAGCACGAACGCGTTGCACGTCGCGTAGCCGAGCGTCGCGTCGTCATCGATGCTCGGCGCGGGGCACGTGCCCGTTTCGAGCGTGTTGCCCGCGGCGTCGTACGTGGCCCACGATGCATCGAGCGAAGCGGCAGCGCCCATGGCCTTCGTGTACGAGATCGATGCGACGCCCGCCGGGCCGATCGCGCACAGCGAGAGATCCGCGCTCGGCGGCGGATCGGACGGAGGCGGAGGATCCGAGTCGCTCGTCGACGACGGCGGCGGAGGCGCCGTGCTCGCATCGACCTCTGGTTGGGCCGAAGGCGGCGCGGCTTCGTGGCCGGCGTCGGCGAGCGTGCCGTAGAGGAGCGGCGTGGGCGCGGATCCGGCGTCCTCGGCGCCGAACCCACGAAGGCCGGTGCCCGGACCGAACTGCGGGAGCGCGGCCGCGTCGCACGCCGCGACCGCGAACATGGAGAGCACGACGAACGAGCGCATCGGACGCGCACGGTGCAGCGCGTGTGCCGCCCGGAATCGCGCGAGACGAATGGGCGGGCGCGCGATCGAACCGCGTGCGCGCACGTGCGGCCGCACGCGTTCGGTGAGCGTGCGCACGCGGAAAAACAGGCGATTGGTGTGCGCGCACGGTGCGGCCTCGTGATTGCAGTCGTCGCGACGCATGGCATGGAGGACGCCGCTCACGGCGATCGTGTGCGCGCTCGTCGCGCTCGCGCCGAGCCCCGCGCGCGCGCAGGAAGAGGAAGAAGAGGAGGCGCCCATGCCGACGCCGAAGTTCCTCACGCCCGGCCAGCTGCGATGCCTCGTGTCGGCGAAGAACCAGGCGGAGGTGAAGGAGTGCCTTCCGCAAGGCGGCGACGCGCTCGTCGTGCGCGCCTCGACCGAGGTCGGTGCCTACACCGACTCGCTCGCCGTCGACGTCTTCAGCCCGACGATCGGCGCAGGCATCGCCTCGCCGACGGGTGGATGGCAGGTGAACGGCGCGTACACGCTCGACGTCGTGAGCGCGGCCTCGCCGGACATCGTGTCGATGGCGTCGCGCAAGTCGCGCGGAGAGAAGCGTCATCAAGGAACGCTGAACGGCACGTACAAGCCCGGCGATCTCGGCGCGCAGGCATCGACGACGATTTCGTCGGAGCCCGACTACGTCTCGGTCGCCGTGCAAGGCGCCGTGCTCGTCGATCTCGACGACAAGCAGGTGACACCTCGCCTCTCGTACGAATTCCGGCACGACACGATCGGAAAGGGCGGCACGTCGTTCGACGTCTTCCATCACGACGTCACCGCGCACACGATCGACGCGAGCGTCACGTTCGTGCTGACGCCGCGCTCGCTGCTCCTCGCAGGCGCGACGCTCTCGGCGGAGAACGGCGACTCGTCGAAGCCGTATCGCTACATCCCCATGTTCGCGCCCGGCGACGCTGCGAAGGTCACCGAGGGTATGTCGCCGAACGACGTGAACAAGATGCGCCTGCCGGTGCGTCCGCTCGAGCAGCTCCCGCTCTCGCGTTACCGATGGGCGATGGGCGCGCGGCTCGCGCAGCGCATCGGTGCGGTGTCGACGCTGCGACTCGAGGAGCGGCTGTACGTCGACTCGTGGGGCGTCGACGCGTCGACCACCGACATGAAGTACTTCGTCGACGTCGGCGAGCACTTCAGGCTGTGGCCGCACGTGCGCCTCCACGCGCAGACCGCGGCTTCGTTCCAGAAGCTCGCGTACACCGCGGACGTCGACGCGCGTGGAAACCTCGCGCTCCCGCAGCTTCGCACCGGAGACCGCGAGCTCGGAAAGCTCGTGGGCGTCACGCTCGGCGGCGGCGTCCGGTGGGCGATCTCCGGCCCGCAAGACAAGACGCAATTCGGCGTGTCGCTCCAGGGAGAGACGATGTTCACCCGGTACTACGACGATCTCTACACGACCTCGCGAACCGCGCTCTACGGCGCGCTCGGCTTCGACGCGGAGGTGCGATGATGCGTGTAAGATGCATGTTGCTCGTGATCGCCTCGTGCGCCGGCGATCCGGTGCAGGACCAGGCGGTGAACGATCTCGGCGGCGAGGCGCCCGGCGTCGATCCCGGTCCGCTCCATCGCGCGGGTCAGCCGTGCATCGTGTGTCACCAGGCGGACGGGCCGGCGCGTGCGTTCACCATCGGCGGCACGATCGCGCGCTCGCAGGACGACCACGCCGGCATGGAGGGGATCACGATCGAGCTCCTCGACTCGGCCGGTGCGCGGAGGAGCGTCACGTCGAACGCCGCGGGGAACTTCTTCGTGCTCGCCGACGACTGGACGCCGCTCTGGCCGATCGCGACGCGCGTGGTCGCGGGGAACGGAAAGGACAAGCGCATGCAGACGCCGATCTTCCGCGAAGGATCCTGCGCGAAGTGCCATGGAATGGATCGCGGGACGCGATCGGCGGGGCCGGTGACGCCGTGAGGCTCGTGACGGCGGTCGCGTGCACGCTCGTGGCGGCGTGCCTCGCGCAGCCGGAGGAGCAACAGACGCTCCTCTTCGACGGCGCGCGTCCGGATCGCGCGTCGTTCGACGCACCGAGCACGTATCTCGAGCGCCACTGCGGGACGCTCGACTGCCACGGACAACCCGGGCGCCCGCTCCGCGTGTACACGCAATTCGGGATGCGGCTCTCGCCCGACGACGTGCCGGGCGGACGCCCGCGCACGGACGACGAGCTCGCGGCGAACTACGTGTCGGTCATCGGCCTCGAGCCCGAGATCATGGGACTCGTCGCGACCGAGCACGGCGCGGAGCCCGAGCGGCTCATGTTGATCCGGAAGCCGCTCGGCACCGAGCGTCACAAGGGCGGGAAGATCTTCTCCGACCAGAGCGACCCGGGCTACCTGTGCTTGACCTCTTGGCTGCGCGGCGCGGTGGACTCGCCGGCCTGCGCGTCGGCGGCGATCTCGCCGCTGGCTCCGTAGAGCCCGAGCGCGTCGAGATCGGCGGCCTTCACCACGTCGCCGCGCACGCGCGCGACGAGGCGCGACACGATCGACGCGAGCTCGGCGTCCTCGCCGTCGAATGGATGCTCGACCAGGCGGGCGAACGCGGCGGCGTCGATGCCGATCGGCTTCCCGCGCACGCGGAGGCCTTCTCTCGCGAGGCGATCGGCGACGATCGAGAACAGATCCTCGGCGCGGTCGCGAAGGCCCGGCAGCTCGATCGGCGTCGCGTCCTCGAAGCGCGCAAAGAGCTCCGGTGCGAGGCGGCCCGCTTCGACGAGCTCGTCGGGCATTGCCGTTGCCGTGAGCGCAATCGAGACGTCGAGCGGCGTAGCGCGCTCCCAAGGCGGGCGCCGCTCCGCGAGCGCGCGCGCCACGACGAGCTGGATGTCGCGCGGGAGCGCCGCGCCGTCGACGAGCACGAGGAGCCCGCGGTCGGCGAGCGCGAGCGGCGATGCGCGTTCGTCTCTCCATCGCTCGAGATCGTGCTCGCGCGACGACGTTCCATCGACGACGACGAGCGGGCCTTCCTTGCGCGGCCCGCCGAGGTGCGCGCGCGCGATGTACGGAACGGGATCGACGCCGGCGCGCGCCGCGACGACGACAGGCGCATCGCGCTCGATGCGGCGCTCGAGAGCGTCGTAGGCCATGCGCGAGGCCGCCGAATAAATGCCGACGGTCGCGGGCCGCGCGAGGCGCGTCGACGCAAGCACGTTGCGCGATGCATCGAGCGCCACCGCGTGTCGAACGCGCGCAAGCTCGTCGTCGAGCGCGTCGAGGCGCGCCTTGAGATCCTGCTCGCGCGCGAGATGTCGCTCGAGCGCGCTCCGTGCCTGGCACACCGCGACGAACGCATCGGCGAGGCCGCGCGCGGCGCGCACCTCTTCGATCGTGAGCGGCTCGGTGCGCGTGCCGGCCGGGGCGATGACGACGCCGTCGGGCTCGTCGCCGCCTTGCACGAGCGTCGCGAAGAGCGCACCGCGATCCTCGAGCCATTTGAGGAGCGGACGGAGATCGGCACGGCGCACTTCGAGCGAGCGCAGCACGTCGACGCGGATCGTGCGGTCCGGCTCGTCGCGCGCGATTTCGAGGAGCAGCGGCGGCAGCTCGCCCTCGCGCTCGCGCACGTACCCAGCGGCGTCGACCGCGTGAATGCGTGTAGGATGCAACATCCACAGCTCGGGCGGCTGGGCGGTCTCTCCGGCGGCCTCGCGGAGACGCAAGAGCGCGCGCGCGACGGCCTCGCGGGCGTCGCGATCGTGCGCGGCGCGCGTTGCGTCGTCGAGCGCGTCGAGGAGGCGGCCTTTCACCGGGAGGAGCGGCTCTTCGAGCTTCTTCGCAGCGGCGCCGACGATGGCCGCGATGGCAGCGATGACGAGCGCGGCGATCGCGCTGCCCGACGAGATCGCGGCGAGCGTGACGACGGGACCACCGAAGAGGAGCAGCGTGAGCGCGCGACGACCACGACGCGAGAGCGCGATCGGATCGGGCGATCGCGCGAGGCGGACGACGACGATGCTCGCCGTCGTCGTCGCGAGCGCCGACGCGGCATCGGCGGCGAGCGTTCCGGCGATCGCGAGCGCCAGGGCGACGAAGAGCGCGACGCCGGCGGTCGCGGCGCAAGCGAGCGCGCGCGGCGGCGCGGCGAGCTCGAGGCGCCTCACACTCGCAGTGACGAGCGCGGCCGCGCCGAGCGCGAAGAGCGAGATCGCGCCCGCGCCGGAAGCGACGAGCGGCGCTGCGCGCTCCATCTCGGCCGATCCACCCCACGCAGCGGCGTCGACGATCGCCGCCGTGCCGAAGGAGATCGCGACGGCGGCTCCGGCGAACCACGCGAGGCCGCGCGGTGTGATGCCTGCGCGCGTATCGGCGGCGACGGCTGCGGGCGCGAGCCCGACATCCCCTTCGATCCGATCCAGCGCGCGCGCGGCGAAGACGCCCGCGACGACCGACGCGATCTCGCGCACGCACGCGGCCCACGGCGCCCGCGACGACCACGCGGATGTCGCGATCACGATCGCGAGCGCGGCCCACGTCGCGACGCGGCGCCGCGCCTCCGATGGCGTCTCGTCGGGGACGCTGCGCGAGCCGACGAACGCGATCCCGCCCGCGCCGAGAATCCCGAGCCACGCGAGCGGACGGTCTTCGCCCGCATACGCCGCCGCGCCCGCGACATAGAGCACCGGCGCCAGGATCGCGAGACCGCGACGAGGCCGGAACGGTGCTTCTCTGCCGAGAACGGAGGGCGAAGACATGGCAGCGGGGGCGCGGCACGCTAGCGCGCGTCGCGGTGCGCGTCACGGCAGTCGCGCCGCGCCGCCTTTCTCGATTGGTTCTGGTAGCCTGCGGATCCGATGTCGCCCCTGATCGCGCTCGGCCTGAATCTCGCGCGGCGGGGAATCATGCCGATGCTGGCGCTCGGCGTGAGCTTCCTCACGGTGCTGACCGTCGTGCTCGTCGCGATCATGCTCGCGGGAAAGAGCGCGACGGCGCCCGTGCACGACGTGCCCCTCGTCGCTTCGAGCGCGCTCGCGTGGGGCGGAGGCATCCTGCACGCATTCGGGACCTCGGCGCATGCGCTGCGAAACGATCGTCGCGACGGCATCCGCGATCTGCTCGTCGCGCGCACGACGTCGTTGCGCGGCTACCTCGTCGCGCGCGTGGGCGGGCTCGCGGCGATGCTGGCGCTCGTCGTCGGCGGCGGAACGCTCTTGTGCGGGATCGTCGCGACGCTCGCGGCCACGCGCGTCGGCGCGGTTCCGAAGACGCTCCAGGCCACGCTGGCATCCGTCGTGTTCGCGATCGCGTTCGCCGCCGTGATCGCGCCCGTCGCATTCGCGGCCCTCGGCGCGCGCACACGCATGGGCGGATATCTCTTCCTCCTCGCGGTGCTCGTGTTTCCCGAGATCCTCGCGAGCATGCTCTCGAGCGTGTTTCCCGAGAGCGTGACGGAGGTGCTTGCGATCCCATCGGCGCTCTCTGCGCTCCGGTCGTCGCTCGCGCCCGGAGGGTTGGATCCCGTGCGAACGCTTCGCGCGCTCGTCGCGCTCGCGGCGTTCGCCGGGCTCGCCGTCTTCCTCGTGCGGCGTGACGTCATTGTCCTCGAGCAAGCGGAGCCCGACACGTGATCGCGCTGACGAACGTGACGGCGCGCGGCGAATCGGCGCGTGGACGCGTCGGCGCGATGGTGCGCAACGTGTCGACGACGTGGGATCGCGGCGTGCTCGCGATCGTCGGGACCGTCGGCGACGGCACATCGGCGCTCCTCGCCGTGATCGCGGGCGCGATCCGCGCGCGGACCGGGCAGGTGATCGTCGGCGGGAAATCACCCGAAGACGCGCGCTCCGAGATCGCGCACGTCCCGCTCGATCCGACGTTGCCCGACGCGCTCCGCGTCGAAGAGGTGTGCGATCTCGCGTCGTCGATCCGCGGCGAGCCCGCGCGTCCGGCGACGGAGCGTCTCTCCGTCCTCGGCATCGAGGCGCTCGCGAAGCGTCGCGTCCGCTCGCTCTCGGTGGGCGAGACGCGCGCGGTGGCTCTCGCGATCGCGCTCACGTCGTCGGCGAAGGTGCTCCTCGTCGAAGAGCCGCTCGCGACGCTCGAGCCGACCGCGCCCGGTCGCGTGATCGAGGCGATTCGCGCGCGCGCGGCGGCCGGCACCGTCGTCGTCGTCACGACGGCATCGGTTCGCGACGCGACTCGCATCGCCGATCGCGTCCTCGTTCTCACGGCGGGCGTGCTCGCGCCGCTGCCCGCCGCGCTCGCGCACGCGAACGACGGCGTCGTTCGACTGCGTATCGTCGTTCCGTCGCGCGCGGACGGCACGCGCGGCACGTCGGCGCTCGTCTCGGCGCTCGCGGAAGATGCCGCGATCGCATCCGTCGAGACGCACGCGTTCGCGCCGTCGCCGTCGGATCCGGCGGGCGCGCGAGCGGCGTCCACCGTGATCGTGTCGGGTCGCGATCTCGTCGCCGTCGCGAAATCGGTCGCGAACGCCGCCGCGTCTGCACGCGTCGACGTCGAGACGATCGAATCCGCCGTCGCGCCGCTCGAGACGATCCGCGCCGCCGTCGCCCCGCGACCGCCGCCCGTGGCAACGCGCCCGCCGGATGCGACGTCGACGGCGCCGCATCCGCCGGAGGCGCAACGCGCGATGCTTCGGGCGCCCGAAGGAACCACAGCGCCCGGTGATCGTCCGCCGGGAGGGACGATGACGGCGCCGCATCCGCCGGAGGCGCCGCGCGAGATGCTTCGGGCGCCCGAAGGATCGGCATCGGTCGGTTCTCGGCCGCCCGGATCGACCGGCACCGTGCCGACTCCGCCGCCGCCGGCCGCGCGCATTCCGACGCCGCTCCGACCGCCGATGCCGTCGCGGCCGCCGCCACTGCCGGCTCCGAAGCAGGATCTGCGGACGACCAAGGCGATGTTCTCCGAGGATCACACGATGGCGATGAAGGACGCGCCCGCGCGCCCCGCAGTTCCGCGCGCGACGCCGCCGCCGCCGAAGCCAACGCTCGAGCGGCCGATCACGCCCGTCATGCCCTCGCGACCGGCGCCGATGCCCGACAAACCGGGAGACGAGAAGAAATGAACGTCGCGCTCGCTCGCGTTCCGCTCGCGCGGCTCGTCCGCACGCCGCGATCGATCGCGATCGTCGCGGTGTGGAGCGTCGTTGCCATTGTGGCGGCGATCGTCTCGCGCAAGAGCACGACGGGCGCCGATCACGTGATGCGTGGATCGTTCGGCTACGTCGTCGTTCCGCTCGTCTCGTTCGCCATCGTCGGCGCCGCGCTCGGCGGTCAGGGGCTGAAGCGCGCGGTCCGCGGTGTGGTCGCGCTGGGAGCCGCGCCGAGGCGTGCCGCGGCCGCCGCCGTCGGCGTCGCCATCGTCGTGTCCGCGGTCGCGTGCGCGCTCCTTGCGATCCTCGTCTGCGCGATCGCGCACGGCCAATCCGATCCGCCGCTCGCAAGCGATCTCTTCGCGTCGATGTGGGTCAGCGCGCTCGGCGGCGCCGCGTATGCCGCGTTCTTCGCATGCGGATCTGCCATCGGCAAAGGCACCATGCGGGGCGGATTCCTCGCCGTGGATTGGATCATCGGCGCCGGCTCCGGTGTCGGATCGCTCGTCGTCCCGCGCGGCCACGTCACGGCGCTCATGGGCGGATCGCTCGCCGCCGAGCTTCCTGCGCGCGCGAGCTCGGTCGCCCTGATCGCGCTGATCGTCCTGTATTCCGGCCTTGCGGTCGCGCTAACTCGACGTCCTTAGATCAGAGCCGCGTCAGTGGCGCAGCGCGTCGTCTGTGCTAGATGCGCCGACCGCATGGGGTCAAAAGGGTTGGCGCGCTTCGCGCTCGTGGGGATTGCGGCCTGGGCGGCCGTCGGCGGTTCGGGCTGCGCGGGTGAGCGCGATCCGATCAATCAAGTGCAGATCGGCGCGATGCCGAAGTCGTTCTTCATCGGCGAGAAGTTCGCCGACACGACCGACGATCCGGAGTTCTACTTCCGAACGACCGTCGTCGACGTCGATTCGGGCTCGGGCTCCGAGAGCCTGTTCACGAACTCGGACGCGCAGCCCACCGTGCGCATCCGCTGGGAGATCACCGAGAACACGCTCAACGCGCGCCTCTCGTACGAGCTCATCGCCGACACCGACAAGACGGGCACGAACGGCCCCGCGAAGGCGGACGATCCGCGCACGCCCGACAAGCCCGCGCGCACGACGCAGGACGGTCAGGTCGTCGCGAGCTTCACCATCACGAAGCAGTTCGACATCCGCCGCGACTACAACTCGCAGACCGGCGAAGAGAACAACATCATCCTCGAGAACGACAAGGATCGCCCCTGGCAGGAGCGCGAATACATCCGCGTCGATTGGTCGAAGAACAACATCACCGACGCGTACACGCTCGACGCCGCATCGCAGATCGGCATCGACGGCGCGGTGAAATGGGATCCGATCGCGTACTACGTCTCGGATCCGACGAACCCCGACGCGCCCGTGCTCGATCTCGAGAAGGGCTACTTCGACATCACGACGAAGGCGTACGCGGCGCCGCAGCTCATCGACGATCCGGACTGGGGCCCGTTCCCCGCCTGCTATCTCGTCGGCGCGTATCCGCAGGTGAACTGCAACCCGAGCGAGGTGAAGCTCCGTCACTCGTTCCGGAAGTTCGTCGACACCGACTACGAGCCGCAAGACTACGGCGGCAAGCCGATGGAGCTCTTCGGCTTCTTCACCGACGATCGCTACGGCTACGACCGGCGATACGGGATCGTCGACGACAAGTGGCACCGCTTCATCTCGCGGTGGAACATCTGGGACAAGTCGCACGACGCGAACCTCACGTGCAACACGACCGACGGCAACGTGACGCCCGCCGGCGCGGATCCGCATCGCGATCTCGATCACAACGGCACCGAGGACGAATGCGAGAACGTCGGCCGCGGCTCGCGCTGCGACGAGTTCAAGCACCTCTGCACGATCCCGCTCCGCGATCGCAAGGTGAAGACCATCGCCTGGTACGTGAACCGCGACTTCCCCGCGGACATCTTCGATTCGATCAAGAAGGTCGTCGACACGTGGTCGGACGCGATTCGCGTCGGCGTCGCGTCGGGCCGTCTCGCCGAGTGCCGTCGCACGAAGGACGGCGGCTGCGAAGGTCAGGTCGGCTGGCCCGCGCGCTGGTCCGACGACTGGGTGCCCGAGCTCTCCGATTCGCTCCCGGCGATCATGACGCTCTGCCACAACCCGGTCGATCCGAGCGTCGACAACCCGGCGTGCGGTGAGCAGGGCCTCTCGCCGCGCATCGGCGATCTTCGTTACAACGTCATCAGCTACATCACGGCGCCGCAGTTCTCGGAGCCGTGGGGCATCATGGTCGACGCGGAGGATCCGCTCACCGGCGAGAAGATCGCCGGCAGCGTGAACCAGTGGGGCGCCGTCCTCGATCGCGCTGCGAACACGCTCGCGGACCTCGTGCAGCTGATCAACGGCAGCATCTCGCCCGACGGCTTCATCGCGGGCCAGAACGTGAGCGACTGGGTGCGCGACAGCCAGCGCGGCGCGCCCAAGTCGATGACGAACCCGATGAGCGCGACCGAGCTCGCGTCGCGCCTCGCGGCGTTCGATCCGAACGTCATGACGCCGTTCATGACGGGCAAGCCGAAGGCGGCCGGTTCCCTGCGCACGCCGCGCGCTCGCTACAAGGCGCGCATGCAGGCGCTCGAGTCCGCCGGCAAGCTGCCGATGGGCGATCCCGCGATCCAGCAGCGCTTCGAGAAGCTCCGTGGAACGCAGCTCGAGGCGAAGATGATCACGCCCGAGATGGCGCAGATGTCTGGCTACGACCCGAGCGTCTCGCTCACGAAGGAAGCCATCACGCGCGCCTCGCCGTTCTCGCGCGTGTCGCCGCGCATGCGTCGCTCGCTCGATCGGCGCGCGCTCGTCGGCCGTGCGCACAAGCACGCGTGCCGTCGCGAAGCTCCCGATCCGGATCACCTCCTCGGCCTCGCGCGCAAGGCGCAGAAGCTGTTCGGCACGGTCGATCCGAAGGACGCCGCCGGCGTGAAGGCGCAGCACGAGAAGATAGTGACGTGGGCGCGTCAGAACTACGCCATCGGCGTCTTCTCGCACGAGTTCGGCCACTCGATGGGCCTGCGCCACAACTTCGCCGGCACGTTCGACGCCGCGAGCTACGACAACCACTACTGGGAGCTCCGCACGAAGGGCGGCACGGTCACGAAGACCTGCGCGGCGGGCAACACCGACGGTGAGGGCTGCATCGGTCCGCGCTACACGGATCCGATCACGCAGGGCGAGATCGACGGCGGCATCAACGGCTTCGCCACGTCGAGCGTCATGGACTACCCGGGCGATCAGGCGCAGGACATGTACCTGATCGGCAAGTACGACAAGGCCGCGATGCGCATGGGCTACGGCGGCACCGTCGACGTGTGGACGGAGATCGGCACGCTGACGAACCACGATCAGAAGGCGTTCACCGCGCTCGGTCTCGACGATCCGCCGGGCCTCTTCGGCGTGAAGTACTTCCCGAACGGCCAGGACAACTACGAGTTCATCCACTACACGCAGTTCGCGCAGATCTTCAATCTCGTGTCGGGCTGCCATGCGGATCAGAATTCGCCGACGGGCACGACCTGCAACGGTCCGGCGATGGACGTCGTCGACTACCGCGACATGAAGGACTTCGTGCCGATCACCGGCTACGACGACTCCAAGATGTCGAGCGTCGTCGACGACAAGGGCCGCGTGCGCCGCGGCTACATGTTCTCGTCCGACGAGTTCGCCGACACCGGCAACATCCCGTCGTTCCGCTACGACTCGGGCGCCGATCCCTACGAGCAGATCCGCTTCCTCGAGAGCGCGTACGAGAACCGCTACATCCTCGATGCGTTCCGTCGCAATCGAACGATGTTCAACTCGTGGGACGTCGTCTCGCGCGTCCAGGGTCACTACCTCGACTCGATCCAGATGATCGCGAAGACCTTCGCGTTCGCGATGGTGCTCGAGAACGACGATCCGACGAAGCCCACGCCGGAGCTACTCTCCGACGGCAACTACGGACCGTCCGGCGTCGGCGCGAGCGTCGCGTTCGATCTCTTCGCGCGCATGCTCACGCGTCCGGAGCCGGGCTCGTACTGCTCGACGGGCGAAGACACCTGCGGAGGCGTCCAGCCCTACGGCCTCGAGAACTACATCGAGGTCCCGGACTACACGCCGTATCCCGGAACGAAATACGACTTCACCGTTTCGCTCGGCACCGGCCGCTACATCCACAACGACTTCGACTACAGCCAGGGCTACTGGTGGAGCGACTACCAGAAGCAGGTCGGCTCGTTCTACGACAAGACGATCGCGGTCTACTACCTGTCCGAGGCCTTCGACGACTTCGTGTCGAACTCGAAGGAGGACTTCGTCGACGGTCGCTACAAGAACGTCAACTTCGCCACGATCTATCCGAATCAGATGCGGCGCCTCTTCGGCTCGCTCATGACGGGCGACGCGGACGTCTACGCGCCGTGGAACGACAAGGCCGCCGGCGTCGTCTACCCGCAATGGCACCTCGCGACCGATCTCGGCGCGCGCCCCGCGACGCCGCTCTTGATGGACCCGGCGTTCGGCTGGAACGAGCAGCTCTACACGATGGTGTGGGGGACGATCTTCCTCCCCACTGCGTGGACGCAGGACTTCATCAACGACGCGCGCATCACGGCGCTCCAATCGGAGCAGATCTCGTGGCCCGCCGCCGAGACGATCACGTTCGTCGATCCCGTCACGAACATCACCTATCGCGCGCACACGATCGGCACCGAGAAGATCTTCGGTGAGGATCGCGAGAAGACGGTCGGCGCGCGCATGCTCGACTGGGCGAACAACCTCCTCTGCGTCGCCTACACGTGCCAGACGGACGCGGGCGGATTCATCCTCCTCAACGCCGACGGCACGCCGAAGCTGAAGCTCGACGCGAAGGGCGCCGTCATCCTGAACCCGGACTACCCGGGCGGCGACGGCGCGCTGAAGAAGTACGTCACGAACATCGAGGTGATGCGCCAGCTCGTCACGACGTTCGTGCGCCCGCTCGAGGACTCGCTCCCGAATCCGTGAAGAATACACACATCGTCGTCGCCCTCGCGCTGCTGCTCCTCGCGACGCACGCGCGCGCCGACGACAAGTGGCTCGGGAAGGACAAGGCGCTCCACTTCGGAACGTCCGCGACGCTCGCGGCCGGCGGCTATGCGGCCTCCGTCCCGTTCGTCGATTCGCGGGCCAAGTCGCTCCTCTTCGGCGGCGGATTCGCGTTCGGGCTCGGCGTCGCGAAGGAGACGTGGGATCTCGCCGGTCACGGCGATCCGTCGTGGAAGGATCTGACGTGGGACGCGATCGGCACCGTGACCGGCCTCGCGATCGCCTATCTCGTCGATTCGCTCACGCGAACGTGCGCCTCACCATGTCGATGAGAATCGGCGCGGCCTCGAGCGCCTTCTGCTCTTCGCCGCGCATCACGTAGCGCATCCCGACTGCCTCCATCGCGCTGACGAGCGCGAACACGCGCAGCTCGTCGGGCGGGAGCTTGGCGATGCCGCGGTCGTACGATTTCTGGACGCCGTCGAACACGAGCTTCGCGAACCTGCCCATCATCTGCTCGTGGATCTTCTCGAACTCGGGGCCGGCGGCGCGCACCTCGCGGAACATCACGCGCGCGATGTGAGGGAACATCGCGATGCCGCCGAGGAGCGCTGTCACGCCGCTATCGAGCATGTCGGGGGGCGCGTCGACGGACTGCACCGCGGTCTCGACGCCGCGAAACGCCGCCTTCGTGATCTTCTGGTGGAGGACGAGGAGGCACTCGCGGAGATCGTCGAAGTGCTCGTAGAAGGTGCGCCGGCTCATTCCCGCGCGCGAGACGATCGTCTCGACGGTCGCGCCCGCCCAGCCCTTCTCGGCGAACGTGTGCGCGGCGGCGTCGAGGAGCCTCCGGAGCTGTTCCTTCTGGCGGATGTCCGCGGATGCGCCGCGATCGTACTTGCCGCGTCCCGGCGCGCGATCCCCGGAAGGCGGCGGCGGCTCGCTGACCGCCCTCTTCTTCGCCTTCCCGTTGCTGCGCCCGCCACGCTTCTTGGCAGACTCCCTCGACATCGGCGTGATTATCGATCAGCGCCCGCCGAGTAGCCATGGCTGTTTTTATCCGAGCACCTGCGCGACGAGCGCCGGGACGTCGCGAGGATGCAGCGACGCCGGCCGGGGATGCGCGCCGCGCGACGTGTCGCAGGAGAGTACGGCCTCGCGCATCGCGCGGGGGATCGCGTCCGCGCCCCAACGCGCGCCGAGGAGGCCGCCGACGATGCATGCGTTCGTGTCCGTGTCGCCGCCGCCGGCGAGCGTCTCACGGAGCGCCTCGACATACGACGTCCCCTGCGCGAGATGCCGGAACGCGTGTGTGAACGCGATGCGGACGTAGCCGATCTGCGGCTCGTACGGGACGATCACGCCACGCATCGCGTCCTCGAGCCACGCGAGGACCTCGCCGCGCGCGAACCGACGCGCGGCCTCGAGCGCGCGATCGGCGTTGCGCGTTCGCACCAGCGACGCGATCGCGACGACGTAGGCGCGCGCGGCGTCGACGCACGACGCGTTCGGGTGCGAGAGCCGCGCATCGTCAGCCGCCGCCGCCGCGGCTTCTTCGTCGGTGCGCTTCGCGGCCCACACGCCGAGTGGGCTCGCGCGCATCAGCGAGCCGTTGGCCTTCGAGCCCATGCAGTGCTCGCGCGCGGTGCTCGTCATCCGCTCGGCGATCGAGACGGCCGGCATGTTCCGGTCGCGGACGCATCCAAGCGACCGCATCGTGGTCGCGCCGACGTCGAAGGGACGCGACGCGATCCACTCGCAGTACATCGCCGCGGCCGCCGTGCGCGGAGAGGAAGGGTCGTGCGCGAGCGCACGGAGGAGCGACATCGTGAGCTCGCCATCGTCGGTGACCTGCCCGGGCGCCACCCGCCAGACGCCGCCGCCCGGCATGGTCATCGCGCGCTCGACGTCGAGCGGTCCGTCGGCGAATTCGAGCACCGCCCCCGCCGCATCCCCCACGAGCGCCCCGAGCACCGCGCCGACCGCCGCATCGTTCATGAGAGTAATGTGTACTCTTTCTTCCCGCGTGCAAGGAAACAAACATGTTTCACTCGCACCGGAACCCGCTGGTCCACCTCGTTACCAGGTTGGATCGACGCTCCACTGGGACGCGCGCGAGAGGACCTACATCAGCCACGCGCATGCGGAGCCGAGAATTCCGAGGTCTCGCGAAGCGCGCTCGCGCGCGTGATCGATGGTCCGAGTCTTGTACTGGTCGACGTCGGGGATATGGGAATGCTCCGAGCGAATGTCTTCGTCGTCGCGGCCGCGGCCGCTCTTCTCGTCGCCGCGTGCTCGATGCCGGACATCGGCGGCTCCGACCTCGCAGGCGAGAAGCAGAAGGGCGGCGGAGACGGTACGAGCTCGCCGAGCTCCCAAGCCTGCGTGAGCGTCGCGCTCGCGCCGACCGATCCCGGCACGTTCCCGAAGTGCGCGTGCGCGAAGGGCGGCAGTGCGCGGTGTGTTCCGAAGGACAAGGTCCCGACGGAGGTCTCCGCGGCGCTCGACACGTGCACCGAAGGCGGCGCCGGCTACTGCGTGCCCGACAAGCTCGTCGCGAGCGGCGGCGCCGCGCCGAAGTCGTGCAAGTCGGCGTTCGGCGACGGTCGCTGCATGGGCCTCTGCGTCCCGCAGGTCGCGCAGAACGCGTCGCTCCTGAACCGCGGCGAAGGCGACGTGTGCGACGACGACGAGCGCTGCGTCCCGTGTCTGAACCCGCTGAAGAACAACGAGCCCACGGGCGTGTGCGAGATCGGCAAGCCCGCGCCGGTCTGCACGGACGACAAGAAGAACGATCCCGCGCCGAGCGGAAACAGCGGCCCGACGAACATCGCATGTCCGTACACGGGTCCGCCGATCGTCGATCCCGCGACCTTCCCGACCTGCCCCGGCGTCGACGGCGTGCACTGCGTCCCTGGCAGCATGGTGCCTGCGTCCGCGCAGGCGATGCTCGCGACGTGCAGCGGCGGTTTCTGCGCGCCGGACAAGTCGATCGCCGCGGGCGGCCAGTACGTCCCGAAGACGTGCACCGCGCTCGCCGGTGCGGAGGGCCGCTGCTTGAACGCGGGCCTCCCGCCGATCGCGGCGCAGAAGGCGCAGCTCTCGAAGGACGTCTGTGACGCGAACGAGCTCTGCGCGCCCTGCTACAACCCGATCGACGGCAAGCCCACCGGCGCGTGCAACACGGTCTCGTGCGACGCGCCGAAGCAAGCGGCGAAGACGTTCACGGGCTGCTGCACCGATCAAGGCGCGACGCGTGCGAAGTGCGTCCCGACGACGATCATCCCGCAGGCCGAGCAGGGCAACCTCGACGACGACAACGGCACCTGCAAGAAGGGCGCAGAGCTCTGCGTCCCGAACGAGATGCTCCTCCCGAATTTCAAGGGCGTCGCGTGCAGCGGCTCGACGCTCCTCACCGGCAAGTACAGCGGCGTGTGCCTCTCGAGCTGTCTCCACTTCGGGTTCATCCAGTCGCTCGGCATCTCGAAGGGCTCCTGCATGGACGGCTTCAAGTGCGCGCCGTGCACGAACCCGCTGACCGGCCAGCCGACGGGCGCGCCGGGATGTCCCGGCACCTGATACAGTCGATACGTGCGGCGGCACGCGCCTGCTCTCGTCCTCGCCTCGATCGCGATGGCCGCTCCGCGCGCGGCGCTTGCCGGTGGGTTCGAGCTGCCCGACAACGGGACGCAGGCGATCGGACGCGGCGCCGCATTCGTCGCGAAGGCGGACGACCCGACGGCGATCTACTGGAACCCGGCGGGCCTCGCGCGCCAGCGCGGGACGAAGCTGCTCGCGAACATGAACGTCGATTTCCACTCGTTCAGCTTCAAGCGCGCCGGCAACTACCCCGACGATCCGAACGACCCCGCGACGCCGTGGGGCGGACAGCCTTTCCCGAAGGTCGAGAACACCGCGCCTCCGTTCGTCGCGCCGTTCATCGCGCTCACGTCGGACTTCGGGACGTTCGATCGCTTCACCGCCGCGGTCGGCGTGTTCGGTCCGCCCGTCATCGGAAATCGCACGTTCCCGCTCGGCGTGCAGAACGCGCCCGCCTCGTCGCGGTACGACTTCGTGCAATCTCGATCGACGCTCTTCTTCCCGACGGCCTCCGCCGCCTACCGCATCACGCCGTGGCTCGATCTCGGCGTGTCGGGGCATCTCGTCATCGGCAAGTTCGATCAGACGACCGTCTCGTTCTCCGAGGCCGTCGAGGATCAGTGCAAGAACCCCGAGTATCAGCTCTGCGACTCGCGCGGCACGTTCACGGCGAACGCGACGTCGTTCGCGGCGACGATCGGCGCGCTCGTGCGTCCGAGCGAGAACCTCGGGTTCGGCGCGATGGTGCGCACGCCGATCTCGCTCACCGCGAACGGCACGTTCTCTCCGACGGCGCCGCGCATCGCCGACATCCAACTCCAGGACGGCGCTGCGCAGCTCACGACGAAGCTCCCGCTGATGGTCCGCCTCGGCGTGCGATGGATCGACATGGACGGCGACTTCGAGCTCTACGATCTCGAGCTCGACGCGACCTACGAAGGTTGGGGCGCGGCGCAGGGCGACGGTCCGCACGTCATCATCCCCGACCTCGGTCAGTTCAAGGACATCGATGCGACGATCATCCATCGATACAAGGACACGTTCGGCATCCGCGCGGGCGGCGCATACAACTTCGAAGCGCTCGGCGGCGTCCTGAGCGTCCGCGCCGGCGGCTTCTACGATTCGCCCGCGAGCGACTTCGCGTACACGCGCGTCGACTTCGACACGCTCACGAAGGTCGCGGGCACCCTCGGGCTGGGATACCGAGCCGGCGCGTTCGCGTTCGACGTCGGCTATGCGGCGGTCGCCTCGATCCCGCGGACGGTCGGGAGCGGCGTCGGCGACGTCCGCCCGGTCAACGGCGCGAAGAACGGCGACACCGTCAACGCGAAGGGCGAGACCCTGCCCGCCGTGAACGAGGGCGTCTACAAGGGCTTCACCCACATCCTGTCGCTCGGCGGGACGGTCACCTTCGACCTGTTCCTCGGACCGGCGCGGAAGGTCCATTACGGCAACCGGTACGAGCCGAACTACGTCGGTCCGGACAACGAGCCGGCGAAAACATCGCCGCCGCGCGAGACGGAACCGGTGAAGCCCGAGCAGAGGCAAGAAAGCCCAACGAAACCGGAAAAGAGCGAGCCTCCGAAGCCGCCCGAGAACAAGCCGCCGGAGAAGAAGAAGAAGGACTGGTGGGACGACATGGAGTGACTTGCGCCGGACCCCTTCCGGGGGTAGATGCGCGTGTCCGTTCGGGGAAGGGCGCACGCTGTCCGTCAGCAAACTGACGAGCGCATTGGGTGACCCAGAATCGTCCGGGATTTCGCTTCTTTATGACGACGTGCCCGAGAGCACGTGCTTTGCATACTGGCCGGCGCGCACGCGCAGTTGTCACTCGGTAGTCCCGGAGCATCCCGAATGAAGCGTTTGTCCTCTCTCTCGGCGTTGGTGGTGGGCCTTTGCGTGACGTCGGTCGCCTTCGCGGCACCGACTCCCGCCAAGAAGGGGCCGGCCAAGGCGAAGAAGCCGCAGGTCGTGGAGCCCGTCGTGGCCCAGGCCGATCCGACGCCGCCGGCCGCTGATCCGACGCCGGCGCCCACGCCGCCGCCGCCCGCCGAGCCGGCACCGGCTCCGGCCGACGCGACGCCGCCTCCCGCGGCGCCCACCCCCGAGCCCGCGCAGCCGACGGGGCCCGCCGCCGAGCCGCAGCCCGCCGTCACCCTCGGCGGAAGCAGCGCGCCGGGCAGCGACAAGCCGGTCGTTCCGGACGCGGACAAAGAGAAGAAGAAGCCCGAGCGTACGTGGACGGGCAGCGCCATCTACGGCGTGACGAGCATGACCACGTCGACGGTGTTCAAGGGCCAGCAGCTCTACAACAACCCGACGGTCGACAGCTCGCTCTGGCTCCTGCCGCGCTTCAAGATCAACGACAGCTTCCAGCTCCGTGGCCGATTGATCTTCAGCTACGAGTACACGAACAGCGACTCGACGGTGACGAAGAACGAGCCTCGCTTCAGCGACACGCTCCTCCAGCTCGTCTATCGGAAGATCCCCGAGGTCGCGACGATCAAGCCCGAGGTCGGCATCCAGGTCGGCATCCCGACGTCGCCCGAGTCGCGCGCGAAGACGATGGTCTTCAGCCCCGGCCTCAACGCGTCGCTGTCGAAGACGTTCGAGCACGTCGGCAACGGCGAGATCTCCGTCGCGCTCATCGGGTCGTACTCGCACCCGGTCTACCAGAGCAACACGGCGGTCGTCCGCGGCGAGCACCCGTACGCGTTCCACTGCGCCGGCGGCGGCGACTGCCAGGACGTCCTCTCCGGCACGCTGAACTCGTCGGACACGCTCTCCTACCGCCTCGACATCGGTGGCAAGTGGGGGAAGATCCAGCCGGGCCTCCTCTATCTCGGCGCGAGCCAGTGGGTCTATCACCCGAAGGACGACGCAGACGTCCAGATCGCCGGCGGTCAGACCGTGCAGGCGACCTCGGCGCAGGGCGATCGCTCGAGCGTTCGTCAGACGAGCTACTTCGCGGCGACGTTCGACTACGAGTTCGTGCCGTGGCTCATCGGCGAGGTCGGCTACTCGGCCGCGCGCAGCCCGAGCATCCTCGGCGAGGACGGCAAGTACGCGAACCAGTTCTGGGGCGACTACGCCGACATGCGCGTGTTCCTCGGCGTGACGTTCGATCCGGACGAGTTCGCGCAGGCCTTCGGCAAGAAGGAAACCGGCGCGGTGAAGGCGCAGAACACGAAGCGTCTGCCCGTCGTTCATTACTGACGGACAAACCGTAAAATCCACGTGAGCCGTCGCACGTCGTAGCGCGTGTGGCGGCTCGCTGCTTTTGTCCGCATTGACTTTCCTTGTATCTACATGGATCGTTGACGTCGTCATGGGGGGACGTCGTTTCGCGCTCCTGTCCGGCCTTTTCGTCGCGTGTGCAGCGTGCGGCGCGCTGTTCGGTGCGGAGGACGTCGGGCCCGACCAGCCAGCGCCGCCGACGGACGCCTCGGACGAGGACGCGTTCGTCGTCCCCGATGCGACGTCGGACGTCGCGCCGAAGCCCGACGCATGCGCGTCGTTCGATCTCGCGACCGACGGCCAGCACTGCGGGAGCTGCGATCACGATTGCCTCGGGACGCCGTGCGCGGGCGGCGTGTGTCAGCCGCAGGTGCTCGCGAGCCCCGGCTTCGAGGAACATCTCGTCGTCGCGGGCGATCGCCTCGTCGCGCGGCGCTCGAACGGCAACGGCTATCGACGGCTCGTCTCGATCCCGAAGTCCGCGCCGTCGACGGCCGCGCAGGAGCTCGATCTCGAGCCGCTCGCGACGAACTTCAACGACGACGTCTCCGGCGGCATCGTCTTCGACGCGCCGACGCTCTACTGGGGAACGCAGGGCAGCATCCGGCGCATGCCGCCCGACGCCGGCCCCGAGACCGTGACTCCGGCCGTTGCGGTGAAGGGCTTCTTCGTCGCCGGCGCGGTGCTCGGTTGGTCGGAGAGCACGATGCCGAACGGCGCGGTCCGGCATTGCGACCTTCCCGCGTGTGCGGCGCCGCAAGGGCTCACGGTACCGAATCGCGCCGCCGTCGACGTCGTCGTCCTCGGCGGGCAGCGCTACTTCTTCGCGCTCGATCCGGCGAACGGCGCCGAGCTCCACCTCGAAGGCGGGCCGACGTTCGCGACCGCGCAGACGTCTGCGAGTCGGCTCGTGACCGACGGCACGCGGATCTACTGGGCGGCCACCGATGCGTTCCGTGCGTTCACTCCGCCGAGCACCGTCGTCGACGTCGTCACGACGCCGACGCTCCCCGAGCGCTTCTTCTCGGTCGCGGTGGACGCGGACTCGATCTGGCTCACGCGCGACAAGGGCGTCGACCGCTGCGACCGCGCGCTCCCGTGCACGCCCGCGCCGTACGCAGCGACTGCCGACAAGGTCCGCGCCGCGTTCGACGGCATCGCGGTCGACGCGTCCTTCGTCTACTGGCTCACCTTCGACGGCAAGGTGGTGCGCGTACGCAAGCCGCGCTAAGAGCGCGCCCATGAACGTGGACAAAGAGCTCGTCGCGCTCGGCCTTCATCCGAACGACTACGCGGAGGGTGACGTCGTCGCGCGATCGCCGATCGACGGATCGATCACGGCGAAGATCCGATCGACGGATGCGCAGCCCGCGATCGATCGCGCCCACGAAGCGTTCCGCTCATGGCGGTCGGTTCCCGCGCCGCGTCGCGGTGAGCTCGTTCGACTCTTCGGCGAGGAGCTCCGCGCGAACAAGGAGGCTCTCGCGGCGCTCGTCACGATAGAGGCAGGAAAGATCATCGCCGAGGCGCGCGGCGAAGTGCAGGAGATGATCGACATCTGCGATTTCGCCGTCGGTCTCTCGCGGCAGCTCTACGGGCTCACGATCGCGTCGGAGCGGCCAGGTCATCGCATGAGCGAGACGTGGCATCCGCTCGGCGTCGTGGGCGTCATCAGCGCGTTCAACTTTCCCGTCGCCGTGTGGGCATGGAACTTCGCGCTCGCGATCGTGTGCGGTGACAGCGTCGTGTGGAAGCCGTCGGAGAAGACGCCGCTCACCGCGCTCGCGTGCGGGAAGCTGTTCGAGCGAGCGGCCGCGCGCTTCGGCGAGGCGCCGCGCGGTCTCTCCGAGATCGTGATCGGCGACGCGAAGGCCGGCGAGGCGCTCTGCGACGATCGTCGCGTCGCGCTCGTCAGCGCGACGGGCTCCACGCGCATGGGCCGCGCCGTGGGCCCGCGCGTCGCGCGGCGCTTCGGGCGCACGCTCCTCGAGCTCGGAGGGAACAATGCGATGATCGTCGCGCCGAGCGCCGATCTCGACCTCGCGCTGCGTGCGATCCTCTTCAGCGCGGTCGGCACGTGCGGCCAGCGTTGCACGTCGCTGCGGCGGCTCTTCGCTCACGAGTCGATCGCCGGTGAGCTCCTGCCGCGCGTCGCGAAGGCGTACGCGCAGGTGAAGATCGGCGATCCACGCGAAGCGACGACGCTCGTCGGCCCGCTCGTCGATGCCGCGTCGTTCGATGCGATGCAGACGGCGCTGTCGCGCGCGAAGAAGGACGGCGGCGAGATCACCGGCGGCGATCGCGTCGACGTCGGCAGCGGCGGCTTCTACGTGCGTCCGGCGATCGCTCGGATGCGCGCGCAGACCGACGTCGTCCGCGAAGAGACGTTCGCGCCCATCCTCTACGCGATGAGCTACTCCGATTTCGACGCGGCGCTCGCGCTGCACAACGACGTCCCGCAAGGGCTCTCGTCTTGCGTCTTCACGAACGACCTTCGCGAGGCGGAGCGCTTCCTCTCCGCAGCCGGCTCGGATTGCGGGATCGCGAACGTCAACATCGGCCCCAGCGGGGCGGAAATCGGCGGCGCTTTCGGCGGCGAAAAAGACACCGGAGGTGGGCGAGAGTCGGGCTCGGACGCATGGAAGAGCTACATGCGAAGAGCAACGAACACGGTCAATTACTCGAAGGACCTACCTCTGGCGCAGGGAATCTCCTTCGGCTGAACGTGCGCGTGTAGACCACACTTCAACAACTGGCGCCGAATCTTGCATCGCGGGAAGATCATCCTGTGATGTCCCGTCGTGCGTCCTCCCTCGCTCTGGTCGCGTTCGCCGCGCTGACCGCATGCGCGGCGAAGCCTGCCGACGAGAGCGCGATGGCCGACGACGAGGTCGTCAGCGTCCCGCAGACCGAGGTCGAGCGGTCGTCGATCGGGATGACCTGGCTCTACGCGTACGCGCAGTGGACCACGACCATGCACGGTCCGGATCTCGACGCGTCGCCGACGTACTGGGCGTACTGGCACTGGTTCGATCAGATCGCGGCAGGCTACGGCACGACGATCGCGACCGGCGGCAACTGGACCACCGCGAACCGCATCGCTTCGAAGTACGGCGTGATGCCGGAGCACGCGTTCCTCGGCACCGGCGTCGACAGCGGCGCGCGCATCGAGCAGGCGCTCACCGCGATGCGCGCATCGCTCGAGAGCGGGCTCCTCTCCTCGATCGCCGCGCGTCGCGATCGCCTCGCCGTTCGACGCGAGCTCGATCGCGCGTTCGGCCTCTCGCCCGACGTGAGCGGCACGCTCGATCGCGTGTTCGGCGAGCGCGTGGACAAGACGTTCCTTCCGACGAGCACGCCGCCCGACGCGAGCGGCACGCAGATCCTCCGCGCGGACGACGTCAGCGTCACCTACGCGGCCGCCGGCTCGGCGCCGCAACAGAAGAGCCTCGCGGATGCGATGCGCGAGTGGCGTGAGGTCTATTACAAGCAGGGCGATCGCTCGGCCTTCTTCCCGCGCGTGCAGCGCGCCATCGGCGACAAGCAGGCCGTGCTCATGACGTGGTTCGTCGACTTCGACGCGCTCGAGACGCGCGACAACGGCCGGCGCGGCTCGTTCAACGTCATCACGCTGAACGAGCTCGGGCCGGGAACGCAGGGCGGGCACACCGCCGTCGTGACCGGGATCACGTTCGACACCGCCGAGCAGCTCCAGGCGCTCCGCGTCGGGAACGCCTGGGGCGCTGCGCATCCGGAGCGTGCGTTCGAGCCCGGCATGCCGGATCGGCACGACCTCTGGCTCGATTACCTCGACGGTCCGGTCAAGCGATGCGTCGTGCGTGGTGACACGACGGACACGACGAACTGCCCCTACCAGCAGGTCCCGTTGCAGGACGTCGTGCTTCCCCCCGGATACTGAGGCTACTGCTTCAGGAGCGGGCGGCCCTGCGCGTCGGTGAACTTGCCGGTGAGGATCATGATCAGGTCGACGAGCGTCCAGATCCCGCATCCGCCGACGGTGAGGAGCTGCGCAACGCCGCTGCCGGTCTTGCCGACGTAGAAGCGATGGACTCCGAGCGTGCCCACGAAGAGGCACAAGAGGAGGGTCGTCATCCAGGACTTCTGCTCGCCGTTGCTCATGATCGCTCCGTATGGTGAGAGGCCGCGCGAGGGTTGCATGCACCTTCATCCGGCGCAAGGCTCACGGGCCACGCATCTTACGGTGGGCTGGAAGAAAAATTCCTGGCCGCTAGCGCTTCGCGGTCGGCGGCGGCGGCGGGCGCTTTCCCGGCGGCGGGGGCGCAGGAACAGGGGCTTTTTTCCCAGCGGTCGTGTCCTCGTCGTCGTCGTCGACCGGCACGAGCGAGTCCGGAGGAGGTGCGGCCTTCACCGGCTCGGGCTCCGGCCACTCGAGCGACGACGGCTTGGCCGGGATGTCCGAGTCGTCCCACGCCTCGCGCGGCTTGGCGGCCGCCGCGTCCTTGTCGAGCATCGCCATCATCGCGGCGCGTGCCTCGGCGAGCTTCGGGCTCTCGGAGTTCGACTGCCCGCTGGCCCACATGCTTCGCTCTTCGACGCTCGGGATGCTGGGCGGCTCTTCGCCCGCGTCCTCGGGACCGTCGACGACCGGGAAGTCCGGGATCGCGACGGGAAGACCCGAATCGCGCTTGTCGCGCTCGGCGGGCTTCGCTTCGGCGGCCTTGTCGAGCGCCTTCGCCGTATCGGGCGCGCTCGACGGAACCGGCCCGTTCGTCGATCGCGGCGCGGCCTCTTCCTTCTTCTCCGGCTCGGGCGCGAGCGCCGCCTTGCGCGCGAACTGATCGAGCGCGAAGAGGAGCGCGTCCTGCGCGGTCTTCGCGAGCACGGTCTCCCAACCGATCGCCGCGATGATGCCCGCGGGAGATCCGTCGCCGGTCTCGTGGATCTTCCGGATCCACGCGACGATCTGATCCTTCGAGAGCGTGTCGCAGAGCACGTCGGTGCCCTTCAGCTTCCCGCCGCGTCCTTGCACGTTGAGGAGGAACCACTTGTCGTCGATCAGCGCGAGCTCGCGCGCGGTGGCGAGCGCCTTCTGGATCGCGACGCCGGTGAGCTTTCCGTGGCGCCAGAAATTCCACCAATCGGCGAGCGGGATCCAGTCGACGAGGATCTGCGCGTTGACGCCCTCTTCGAAGACGCCCTCGTCGATGTCACCCGCGTTGAACGCGTCGTGGACGACCGCCTTCACCTTCTCGTCGTCGTCGCGAAGCGCAGCCTTCGCGCCGCGGATGCCCCATCCTGAAAGAACGGGCCCGCGCACGTCGTTGGGCATGTTGTGGAACAAGTGGTCCTTCGCCGCGGTCGCATCCCACGGGAAGAACTGCGTCACGAATTCCTTCGCGGTGCGGACGCGCCCCGCTTCGGTGCGACGGTGCTCCTCCATCGCCAAGCAGAACTTCGTGACGGCGTTGTTCCGGTCGTTCCTGGGCTTCGCCATGCGACAACAAGGGTACACCTTCTGACGTGGTCGTCGCAGTGACCAAGTTTCGTGTGGGTGCCGGTGTGCTCGTGCTCGCGAGCGCGCTCTCTTGTTCGCCCGCTACGCCCGCGCCGCGCGTGGGCGTGGAGCCGATCCTGGACATACCCAGGATCGCCGTCGACGGCGGCGCTGTGGTCAAGGCCGAGACGCGCTTCGTCCGCGTCCCGCCGCGGGTCGGGCAGAAGACGCACATCAGCGTGAGCGCCGTCAGCGAGACGCCGAACGGAGGACCGCAGCCCGTCGGCGCGTACGTCGAGCAGTACGACTCGGAGCTCGCCGTCGAGGTGCTCTCCGTCGAATCGTCCGCGACGACCGAAGTGAGCGTGACGTTCCTCCGCAACGTCTACGTGTCGAACCGCGGCGACATGCCGACCGCCATCGACGGCAAGTCGTATCTCGTCGGCGTGAAGCCGCCCTATGTGAAGAGCGAGAGCGGCGCGGCCGCGCCTTCCGAAGAAGCGGAGCGCGTGCTCGACGTCTTTCCCGATCTCGGGACGCGCTCGCGCATCGACGAGGCGCTGCCCGACGAGCCTCTCGCGATCGGCGATCGCCGCGACGATCTCGCGCAGGCCGTGCTCCGTGTGATGCACCCGCGCGCGTGGATGGCCGATCGCGCCGTGGCCACGCTCGTGCGCATCGAAGGCGGCGATGCGGTCTTCTCGCTCTCGCTCGCCGCGCGGAGCACGAACGCGGGCAAGATGGATCTGACGGGCGACGTGCGCGTCCGCCTGCAGGGCGCGTCGCTCGCGTCGATCTCGCTCTCGGGCTCCTACGGGAGCAACTCGAGGTTCAGGTACACGCGGCGCGTGGAGGACATCTGATCACGGCGCGAAGAAGCGCTCGACGACGCTGACGATCTGGTCCTTCGCGAAGACGTACTCGGCGCACGCAAGCGCGAGGAACGGTCCGAGCGGGAGGCGCGTCGTCAAGACACCTTCCTCGACGTCGCGCGCCATCGGATCGGCGGCGAGCATCTCCTTCGCCTCGGCGTCGCCGGCCTTTGCTTTCTCGCGGAGCTCGTCGATCTCGGCGCGCACGCTCTCGGGGATTCCGTATCGGATGCCGGTCACACGCATCAGCACGGCGGCGAGGATCGACTGGATCGCGCCCGCGAAGAGCACGAACACCGCGCCGAGCGGCCCGAGCCACGCCCCGGCGAGCACGAGGAGCTTCACGTCGCCGGCGCCTTGGCCGCTCTGCTTCTTGATCGCGCGATAGAGGAGGTGAGGGAGGTACGCGACGGCGAGCCCGACGCCGGCGCCGATCAGCGACCTCACGATGCCGATCCCGAAATGCGAGAGCGCGACGGCAGCCACGGCGCCGCCGAGCGTCAGCTCGTCGGGAAGGATCATGTGCTCGAAATCGATCGCGGAGCCGACGATGACGACGGCGAGGAGGAGAATGCTCGTCGCGAAGTACCATGCGGCGACGTTCGCCTCGATGGCCCCGTGCGTCGCGATGCGATGGGCGAGCGCGACGCCGCATGTCGTCGTGAGGAGAACGATCGCGACGTTTCGCTTCGTGCGCCTCGATCCGGTGACGAGGTGTTCGATCTCGTAGCGCGGCGGAAGCACATCCGCGAGCCGACCTGCGATCACGCCGAGCACGGCGCCGGAGAGCGCACCACCGCCGTAGAGCATCGCGGGCGAGAGCATCCGTCGAGGCGAGCTTACGCGACTCTGTGCGTAAGGGGCGACGACGCGTCGCGTTGGGGCAGCATGAAAGCCCTGCATGCCGCTTCGGTGGTCGTCGCTGTCTGTCTCCTCGGCTGCCCGTCGCGGACCGGTCTCACGCCCGCGCCGGTCCACGTTCCGACGATGCTCGAGCCCGTCGCGTCCGACGAGTGCTCGGCGTTCCTGCTCGTCGTTCCACAACCTTCTTCGTGGTACGCGAAACAGCTGCCGCGCGCGCGCAACGTGGTCGCTCGCTGCGAGGACGAAGCCATCTGCCGCGCCGAGCTCGACGGTGACCGCGTCGTCGTCCGAGGCCTCGCGGCCGGGACGACGAACGTCCGCGTGTCGTTCGACAACCCGACGACCGGCGGTCACGAAGAGGGGAGCGTGCGCGTCACGTTCACGACGCCGCCTCGTCCCGACGCGCTTCATCCTCGCATCGTCGGCGCGAACCGTTGTCCCGCCGTCGCCAAGGCCGTCGTCCAGACGGATATCGCCGAAGCAGCCGCTCGCTCAGACGCCGTGTTCGTCGGCCGCCTCGTCGAGGTGGGCCGCGCACCGCATTTCTGGAGCGGGCTGGTTCCGGCGATGCAATCGCTCACCTTCGAGGTGGAGCGCGTGATCGCAGGCTCGCTCACGGCGTCGAAGGTGACGGTCGACTGCCTGATCGTCGGCGGCGGCGACGGACGCGTCGTCGGGCGAGACGCCGCCGTCACCGCCGAATATGCACGCGTCGGCGAGCGCTACATCGTGCCGACGCGAACCGTGCCGGAGCTCGCGCGGCCGATGCTCGTCATCGAAGGCTACGAGCACGCGACGCCGTCGACGATCTCCAGCGTCGAAGCGAAGGTGAAGGCTCTCTGATCAATCGCGCGCCGCGAGGATCTCGTCGAACCGCGCGACAATGGCCTCGTGCGAGGGCTCCGGCGCGGGTGACCACTTCCTGCCGCGGACGACGTAGTCGCCCGTCGCGGGGTCCATCGGGAGGTTCGCCTCGATCGGGTACCAGCGGTTGTGATCGGCGACGAGCGAACGGAGCTTCCGGAGATCGAACGCGACGGTGCGCGCCTTCACGAGAGCGCGTGCGGCCTCCGCCGTTTCGCCCTTCGCGAGCGTCGCGTCGTAGAGCGCCACGAGCTTCCCGACGAGCTCCTCCTCCATGTCCTCGATGCGCTTCTTGCGTGCGGACCATGCGGGGACGCCGATCGTCAGCGCACGAATGCGCTCCTCCGTCGGCAGCGAGAAATTCCGCGGGGGATCGGCCGAATGGCTCACCGACACGACCGTAGGGCGAGCCTCGACGACGAGCAAGCGCGGCCGAAAACTTGGCGCCTCGGCACACCGTGCGCGAGGCTCCTCGCATGCGCATGGGCAATCGAGAGCGACGGGCGGGCGAAGGTGGCTGCGCGGTGTGCGGGACGACGGACGCGAGGATGCTCGCGTTCACGCGCCTCGAGGACGGAACGCGCGTCGTGGTCTGCGGATCGCACAAAACGGCGCATCGGCGCTCCGAGAAGATGGCACGCTCGATCGACGAGCTGCGCGTCATGATCGGCGAACGTCGCAAGACCGGCTGACTCCTGGATCCGGACCGGCCCATGATCATCCATGTGAAGGGGTGATCGGGTCCCTCCGACACCTTCCCACGCCTGGCCACGCCGGGCATGAACGGTGCTCTTCATCGACGACATGAAGAGCGCGCTTGCTGTCGGTTGCATCCTCGGGTTGATGGTCGGATGCGGAGGCAGCACGGGCGACACGCGCGGCGTGGGCCACGGGGACGACCAGCCGCCCGCTGCGCCGCCGAACGCCGGCAATCCGCCCGCGCCGCTCGATCACGGCGCGCCGAGCGACAAGTACCCGGCGTTCACGCCGGACGTCCCGCAGCTCAGGAACAACGGCGGGCACGTGCTCGCGAACCCCGTCGTCGTCACGATCACGTGGCCCGGCGACGCGAACGTCGACACGTTCGAGCACATCGGCGACACGCTGGGCGCGACGCAGTACTGGAAGGACGTCGTGGGCGAGTACGGCGTCGGTCCGCTCGCGAGCGGGGCGCCGAACCACGTGCGCCTCACCGACGCGAACAAGCCCACGATCGATCCGAAGGCGGATCCGATCGAAGAGCTCGCCAACTGGCTCGCGAAGCAGCTCGAGAACCCCGCGGCGAACGGATTCCCCGCGCCGACGGATCAGTCGATCTATGCGATGTACGTCGGCGGACAGACGGCGGCGGACATCTGCAACATGGGCGCGGGTGGTCTCCACGACAGCGTCGTCGTCGGCGGCAAGGACGTCGCGTTCGCGATCATCAACCAGTGCGAGCCGCCTCCCGGCGCGCCGTTCGACATGATGGGCGAGTCGACGATCTCCGCGAGCCACGAGCTCGCCGAGGCATCGGTCGATCCGTGGCCGAGCAGCACGCCGGGATGGGCGGGTGTGGACGACGATCATCTCGCCGTCGAGCTGATGGTCGCGGGCAACGACGAGAACGCGGACCTCTGCGACATGAGCGACGACTCGTACAGCGCGCTCCCGCCGGAGATCCCGTTCATGGTCGAGCGCACGTGGTCGAACAAGAGCGCCGCCGCCGGCCACTCGCCGTGTGTGCCGGCGCCGGCCGGTGCGTACTTCAGCGTGACGCCCACGACGGCCCAGGCGACGATCAAGGCCGACTACTCGGTGTTCGACTCGTTCGGACCGCCACCGTTCCCCGCGACGTCGAAGGGCTTCCCGATCGCGGTCGGAGAGACGAAGCAGATCGGCCTCGGCATCTGGAGCGACGCGCCGACCGGCGACATCCAGATCGACGCATTCGAAGTCGATCCGTTCGATTTGAATCCGAAGGACGACGGCTCGCCGAGCAATCCGACGCTCGACGTCTCGCTCGACAAGAAGAGCGGCAAGAACGGCGAGAAGACGTACGTGAGCGTGAAGGTGAACAAGTCGAACGCGATCGGCGTGCAGCTCGTGCTCGTCGCGCTCACCGTCGATCAGAAGACGGTGCGCTACTTCCCAATCGTCGTCGGCGGCAACGCGGCCGATCCCGCGGCGAAGGCCGCGCTCCAGAAAGCGATCGACTCCGGCAACTTCCGGAGGCTGAACAAGGTCGCCCCGAAGTGGCGTAGCTAGCGTCTGTACTGCGTCGCCGGCTGCTGATACGCGGTCGCTTGGGGCGCCATCGGTTGTGGCTGTCCCGGGCTCCACGCCTGCGGCTGCTGCACCGGGCGCCCGAGCGAGCGCGAGACCTCCGCGCGGAGGCGATGAAGCTCCTGGCGGAGCGGAAGGATCATGTCGGCGCTGATCGTCAGCTTCCGCCCCTGCGTCGCGCGCCCCGTGTGCCACTTCGAGAGCGCGAGGCGCGCCGCGGCGGCGACGAACTTCCGCCCTGCCGCGCCGCCGTAATTGAAGGTCGCCTTCATCGACGCGAACATCGACGTCACGAGCTCGAGCTCCCAGGGCGTCATGTTGCCCATGAGCACTTCGTCTCGTAGGTGGTCCCGTATGATTTTCCCTTTTCGTCTGACGAGGAAGATCACGAGGATGATGAAGCCGATGACGAACAGGAACCACAGCGGCAGCATCACGACGACGAGCACGTTCGAGAGCGTCGCGGCCGTGTTCCACGTCGAGTGGAGGAACGCGGCGAACATGTAGCCGCCGAGCGGGGCGAGCCATTTCAGCCACGTCTTGTTCGTCTCGCGCGAGATGCCGAAACCGATGCCCGTCATCGACGTGTAGAGCGGGTGGCCCCACGGCGCGAGGATGCCGCGCACGACGAACGTGCCGGCGAAGGCGCCCTCGGCCTGCGCGTTCGTGAGCTCCTGCTTCGCGGCGGCGCCGTAGTAGAGGATGTTCTCGACCGCGGCGAATCCGAGCGCGGCGAACGTCGCGTAGATGACGCCGTCGACGACGCCGTCGAACTCGCGCCGCCAGAAATAGAACATGAAGAAGACGGCGAGGCCCTTCGTGAACTCTTCGACGAGCGGCGCGCTGATGCACGCGCCCATGACCTCGCCGAAGCCGCGTCCGCCGATCGCCGTCGCGATGCCGTCGACCATCGTGTTCACGAGGCCGGAGAATCCGCACGCCGCGATGCCGCCCCACGCGAGCGCCATGAGGAGCGCCCACCACGGCTCGGGGTCGTAGCGATCGATGATCCACGGGATCCAGAGGTAGACGAGCAGCATCGGCAGCGCGAAGAGCGCGCCGACGAACATCGAGTAGATCTCCACCTCGGAGTTCTTCGAGATGAGCGCAGGGAAGAACATGAGCAAGCTGAGGAGGAGACCTCCGATCAGCATGCCGATCACGTAGAGGACGATCCCTACGGTTCGACGCCCCGACTCCGGATCGCGCCTGAGCGGTACCGATACCATCGTGGCAAAGGCTACAAGAGATTCGTCGTCGCGCGATAGACGACGCCTTCGCCTCGCACTGCGTATTTTCTCGCGCAAGCCGGCACGAACACCGAGCGGCCGCGTGCGAGCTCGACCGTTCCGTGGTCGTAGGAGATCGACGCGCTTCCCTCGGTGCAGAGGAGGATCTCGGGCCCGAACGTCTCGCGCTCGGCGCCGCCACGCAGCTTCGAGAGCCGGAACTCGCGCGCCGGGGTGTCGTAGACGCTCTCGAACGCATCGAGATCGTGCGGCGCGAGCGGAAGGACGGCGCCGTCGTCGAAATCGAGCACGCGTACGAGCTCGGCGACGTCCATGTGCTTCTTCGTGAGCCCGCCGCGGAGGACGTTGTCGGAAGACGCCATCACCTCCACGGCCGTGCCGCCGAGATATGCGTGTAGATTCCCCGCACCGAGATAGATGGCCTGACCGGGCGAGAGCGTGAGCTGGTTCAGGAGCAGCGCGGAGACGACGCCGACGTCCCCGGGGTAGAGCGCAGCGAGGCGCGGCGCGAGCGCGGCGTCCTTCGACGAGCTCTTCGCGCACGCGTCGACGACGCCATGCACGAGATCGGACGACGACGTCATGATCGCGTGGAACGCCGCGCGGAGGCCGTCCTTGCGGAGCGCGTCGATGATCGGCGCGAGCGCGGGCACCGAGAGCGATTCGAAGAGCGCGATCGTCTCGGCGACGCGGCGGAACCCGCAGAGCGCTTCGAATGGCGTGAGCGCGCACACGAGCTCCGGCTTGTGCGACGGATCGCGGTAGTTCCTGTGCGGCGCGTCGCGCGGGATGCCGCGGCGCTCTTCGTCGTCGAAGCCCGCGCGTGCCTGTGCGCTGTTGGGATGCGCCTGCAGCGAGAGCGGCTCGGCGGCGGCGAGCACCTTCAAGAGGAAGGGGAGGCGAGCGCCGAATTCGGCCTGCACGCGATCGCCGAGCTCGCGCTGCGGGTCGCGCTCGATGATCTCGGCGAGCGACGAGGCGCGTCCGTCGCGCGTGAGCGTGGAAGGCGCGACGGCGTGGGCGCCCATCCACATCTCGGCTTCGGGGCCCGTCGGCGTCGCACGGCCCGTGAGCTCGGCGATCGCGGAGCGCGATCCCCATGCGTACGGCATGATCCGGCACTCGAGGAGATCCACGCGTTCAGTGTACCGCGCGCCGCGCCCTCACGAGATCCGTCGCAGTGACGATCTGCTTCCGCCACTGACCGTATGCCGCACCTCGCGACTCGAGGCGCGACATCCGGAGCGCGGTCTCGGGCTCGATCTCTTCCGGCTCTGCGTCTCGCAGGGGCGTGCCAGGAAGCGGCATGAACGCGTGCGAGTGGATGCGCGCGCCCATCGCGACGAGCTTTTCCGCGAGCGCCATCGACGCGTCGCGATCCTCGCGCGTCTCGCCGGGAAGGCCGAGGAGGAAGTCGACGTCGGGACGGAATCCGTGTGCGAGGCACAGCTCGACCGCACGCACGACGTCGCCCACGGTGTGCCCGCGGCGCGTCGCCTCGAGGACGCGCTCGGAGCCGGACTGTCCGCCGATGACGAGCGATCGGTTGTCGATCCACCGCGCGAGGATCTCGAGGGCGCGCTCCGTGACGTGCTCGGGACGCACCTCCGACGGGAACGTGCCGAAGTAGATCTTCGAATCGCGCCCCGCGCCGGCGCGCACCTCGGAGAGCAGGTGATCGACGGCGTCGAGGTTCGGCTCCGTTCCGTCGGACCCGTACGAGAGCGACGTCGGCGTGAGGAAGCGCATGAAGCGCGAGCCCGAGCGCGCCATCGCGTCCACGTGCGCGCGAACGTTCGCGACGCTGCGATGACGAAAGCGCGCCTTGAACATGTAGGGCGTCTGACAGAACGAGCACGCGTACACGCAGCCGCGCGTGATCTCGATCGCGTTCCACTTCTTGTGTGTCGCGTTGAACGCCGGCCAGTCGTCGAGCTCGATGCGCTCGCCCGGCCCGTGCGACACGAGGCGATCGCCGTCGAGGTGCGCAGTTCCTTGCAGCGCGCGGAAATCGGCGTCGCGCGCGATCGCGTCGATCAGCACGACGGAGGTGTGCTCGCCTTCACCGAGCGCCGCGAGATCGAATCCCGCGCGGAGCGTCGCGCGCGGCTCGGCCGTCGCGTGCACGCCGCCGGCGACGTGGAGGACGTCGAGATCGCTCGTGTGCGCTCGCACCTCCGCGAGATCGCGCGTCGCTGCGGCGAAGTCCGTCGAATAGAACGACCACGCGGCGACGAGCTTCTTGCCGCGCGCGGCTCGCAGTGCCTCGATCATCTGGACCGGATCCCTCGCGAATCGGATCTCGGTGTCCTTCGTACGCGCGTCGTGCTCGATCGCCGCGGTGACGACGTTCAATCCCACGAGGCCGGACCTCGCATGCATCGCGACGACGGCGACGCTCATTCCGATCGGAGGAAGGAGTCGATGACGAGCCCGATGACTGCGCCTTTCGGCTCCTCGGCATGCGCCGGGATCGTTCCGCGCCCCGCGGGCTCGCTCGGACGCGTGTGCTGGATCGGGATCCCGCGTCGCCGATGCGTGGCATATACACGCATCACGGCCTCGAGCTCGCCGGCGTCGAACCACGTGCCGTGCGTGGGGCACGCGTCGACATCGCAGAGCGCGGACTCGACGCGCACCTTCTGCATCTCGACGAGGCACTCCGGACACGCGACGGGACCGCCGCGATCCTTCGGCGGCTCGCCCTTGCCGAGGCGTGCTTCGAATCCCGCTGCGAGGAGCGCGCGATCGAGCGTCGACACGATCCGCTTCGACGCTTCGATGTCGGCCATCACGCCGCCGCAGCGCTCGCAGATCTTCACCGACTTGACCTCGGCATGCGCGACGAGCGGCTCCTGACAGCGCGGGCACGCCCCCGCGAACTTCCTGCCCTCGCGGTACATCATGAGCGGTTACTCGCCGGAGGCCTTCTTCTTCGCCGGCGCGGTGTCCGGCGTGGCCTTCACGATGCCCGGACGAACGGAGGGCGGCGCGAGGAGCTCCTCGGCCGTGACCCAGCCTTTGCCCTTGCAGCGCGGGCAGACGTACTCCTCGTCGTCCCACGCGCTGCCCGCAGGGCCGAACGGTCCACCGCCGGCTCCGCCGCAAGAAGGACATTCGAGATGGGCGTCCATGGCGAGCACACTAGCACGCAGCGTGCGCGCCGGACCAAAGCCGAGCTGTGACCAGCCGTTCTCGTCCGGGCCGTGGATCACGTATTTTCCGGCAGATGCGAACGGTACAGCTCTTGTAGGAGGCGACCCCCGATGAGGCTCTTCGCATCTGCCATCCTCGCCGTCGCCGCGGTCGCCTGCGGCTCTTCTTCCACCACCGATTCGTTCGGGCCCGACCCGGACTACGCCGCGATCGATCAGCGGTTCGAATCACCCGACGGGACGTTCACGAGCGCCAACGCTGGCTCCGTGCTCGCGAAGTATTCGGACCAGAAGCAGACGTCGAAGGACGTCGACGTCGGCGGCACCACGGGCGGCAGCGGCAGCTCTTCTTCTTCGGGCGTGCACTCGAACGCGCTCCGCGTGCTCGACCTCGCCGAGACCGGCAGCTCGTCCTATCCCGCGTGCGCGGCGCTCCAGCACGGCGACGAGGTCGGCTCGTGCGGATGCCCCGAAGGCGGATCGTTCGCATACGACTTCAGCGGTGCGCGGGCGCTGCAGAATTCGAGCGGCCCCGTCGACGTAGCGCTGAAGTTGCGCCTCTCGTCCTGCGCGTCGAAGGGCATCGTCCTCGACGGCCGCGAGTTCGTGCGGCTCCATGCGGACCGCGCTGCGGGCGGGAAGGTCGACGAGAACAGCGTCGGTCTGCTCCTCGTCGCGGACATCACGGCCAGGAAGGGCGCCGAGACCCACACGATCGATCTTGCGGCGCGCCTCCGCAACGGACAGTACGAGATCGCGATTCAGGTCGACGACGGCTGGCTCACCATCCGCGGCGACGGTGACAGCTACGTCGTGCGCGATCGCAACGGGACCTGGACCTGCCAGGCCGGCAGCTGCACGAGCAACACGGGCGAGTCGCGCAAGTACTAGCTACGCGCCGCGACGGAGGGCGCGAATGAGGGCCGTGTTCGCCGCTTCCTTCACGAGAGGGATGAGCGAGGTGAACGCGGCCCTCGTGTCGACCTTCATGAGCTCGGCGCCGACGGCGACGCAGCTGTCCTCGAGGAGCTCCATGTCCTTGGCCTTCAGGGTCGACGGCGCCATCACGAGCTGAGGCATCACGACCGGGATTCGCTCGCAGGCCGCGGCGACGTCGCCGACCTTGGCGACCTTCAGGCCGCCGACCACGAGGAGCTCGTCGCAGTTCGTGGCGAGCGGCTCCGGGAGCGAAACGAGGATCGCCGTCGGGGTCGCGAGCCTTTGGATCGTCTCGCGCTTCACACGGTTACTTATAGACCACGTCGCAGCGAACTGGCCACCGGCGCGGCGTTCCGTGGTACCCTCGGGCGGCCGATGGCGAGCCCTCCGCTGGTCCTCCCGGGCGTTCTCTTCGTCGGTGAAGACGATCGCGCGCGGGTGGTGGCGCATGTCGGACCCGCGGCAGGATGGTTCGTGCCGCGAGGCACCTCCGGATGGTCGACCGAGGTTTCCCTGGTCGCGCGCGAGTCGCTCACCGAGGAGATCCGCAAGAACACGAAGCTCGTGATGCCCGAGGAGCAGATTCCTCCGGCCAAGATGCCGCTGACGCAGAAGGCCGCGCAGAGCTCGCCGCTCGTCGCGGTGTCGAGCAAGCTCGTTCCGAAGCTCGTGGAGGCGGGTGTGCGCGTCCACACCGTCGGCGTCGATTCGGTGACGAGCAGCTTCTATTACATCGGCGAAGGCGGCGGCGAAGAGCGGGTCCAGGTCGAAGGCGATCTCGTGGCGGCCGTCGGCGCGATGCTCGGCGATCGCGCGGAGACCTCGGCCATCGAGCGCGTGCTCGACGGGCTCACGGATCGGCTGCTCCGTTCGCTCTCGCGCGATCGCGTCAGCGAGATCGGCGTCGAGCTCGCCGCGCAGCTCCCGCGCGCTGCGGCGGACGGCACGGGCACGCAGGGCACCGATCTCGATGCATTCGAGAAGCAGCTCTCGCAGCTCATCGGCGCGAGCGAGAAGTATTCGTCGTCGGCGAAGGAGATCGCGGACAACATCGCCGGTACGTACGAGCGCAAGGTCAACGTGCCGCTCTTCGGCGAGGCACGGAAGCTCTCGATGGGGCCGTTCGATCTCACCGTCGGCGAGAAGAAGGTTCCGCTTCCGACCTACGAGCGTTGGGTGATGAGCGGTCCGCTGCAGGACACGACGAAGGCCGGCTCCGTCCCGCCTCCTGGCAAGCCGCTCCCGAGCGCGCCGCCGCGTCCCGCGTCGGTGCCGCCGCCCGCGATGAAGGCCGAGGATGCGCAGCGCGCCGCCGAGGTCGCCGCTGCCGCTGCTGCGAAGAAGAAGGCTGACGAGGAAGCCGCCGCGGCGAAGAAGCGCGCCGACGAAGAGGCTGCCGCTGCGAAGAAGAAGGCGGAGGAGGAAGCCGCCGCCGCGAAGAAGAAGGCCGAGGAAGAGGCCGCCGCGGCGAAGAAGAAGGCCGAAGAGGAAGAGGCCGCCGCCAAGAAGAAGAAGGCGGAAGAGGAAGAGGCCGCCGCGAAGAAGAAGGCGGAAGAGGAAGAGGCCGCCGCGAAGAAGAAGGCGGAAGAGGAAGAGGCCGCCGCGAAGAAGAAGGCGGAAGAGGAAGGGGCCGCCGCGAAGAAGAAGAAGGCCGAGGCGGAAGAAGAAGACGAAGAGAAGAAGCCGGCCGAGAAGAAGAAGAAGGCGGACGACAAGAAGGAGCCCAAGCAGTCGGAGGTCTCGACGCTCAAGGTTCGTCGCGCCGAGTCCGATCGCTCGAGCAGCATCATGACGTACGCGGCGATCGCGCTACTGCTCGCGGCCGTCTATCTCGCGTATCGCGTCTGGTTCAGCCACTAGCCGGTCGCGGTCGACTTCTCTTCTTCGATCAGCTCGTCGTCCTTCAGCGTGACGAGACGCTTCTGGCTGACGAGCTCGTCCGCGGTCGGCAGCGCCGGCGGCGGCGGAACTCCGCCGACGTCCGGCGGGAGCGTGCGGCCGCGCGTGCCGGGCGCAGCGGGGAGCGCCGCGATCGTGTCCTCGGCTCCGGGCATGCGGCTCGTCCCGCGGAACACGCCGCCCTTGTGCATGCGGAAGCTCGCGACGGTGACGTCGCCGACGACGGCGCCCTTCGGGCCGATCTCGAGATGGCCGGCCGTCTCGATGTCGCCGCCTACGCGCCCGAGCACGACGACGTCGCGCCCGTGGACCGCGCCGAGAACGCTCCCGGTCTCGCCGATGATGATCGGGCCCTCCGCCGTGAGCGATCCTTCGATCGTCCCGTCGATGCAGAACCCGCCGGGCCCGCTCACGTCACCGCGCACGATCGTGCCGGCACCGATCGAGTTCTCGACAGCGAACGAGGGAATGTCGTTCTTCGGTTTTCGATCGAAGGGCCACATGATCCCAGGATAGCGACCGCCCTCGGGGTCTCGATCGCATTTCCCGATGTGCGTGTACTACCGACCTCGTCTCGCCTGCATTTCCCGGGAGATTCGCGCGATCGTCTCGGCGTCGAGGGCGGCGCGGGCGGCTGGAAAGAGCTCGCGTTCTTCCTCTTCGATATGCGTGCGGTATGCACGCGTCAGCTCGTCGCAGAGCGATTCGATCTCGCGGCGCGCCGCGTCGTCGTTCGCGCGGAGATCGCGCGCGAGGCCTTCGAGTCGGGCATGCAGCGCTTCGTGCTCGCGATGCTCGCGCGCGAGGCGTTCGAGAACCGGCGCGAGCTCTGCGCGAGACGCGAGGCACGGAAAGAGCGACTGCTCTTCGTCCTGCTCGTGGCGGCGGACCGCACGCGCGAAGAACCCCGCAACGTCCCGGACGAGCTCGACATCGATCTCCGCGGCGGCGGTCGCCCGCGCGAGATCGTCGAGCCGCTCCTCGAGCCTCCTGTGTGAGCGCTCCATCTGCGCGAAGGGGTCGTTGTTCGGGTCGTTCACGTTCACTTCGCGGCATGGTAGAGGGAATCGAGCGGCATGTTCAGGAGGATCGTCGGCGGATTCGTGGACGCTGCGGGGCGGCGTCCCGGTCTCGTCCTCCTCGTCAGCCTCCTCCTGATGGTCGGCTCGTGGGCGTACGCGAAGAACCTCGAGCTCCGCTCCGACTTCCTCGAGCTGCTGCCGCGCGACTCTCCGGGCTTCAAGGCGTTCGAGCACCAGCTCGGGCGTGTCGGCGGCGGCGCGACGTTCCTCGTCGTCGTCGAGTCGCCGGACCGCAAGGCGAACGAGCGCTTCATCGACGACCTCGGAGGACAGCTCGACGCGCTCGCCGAAGGCCACCAGTCCTGCATCAAGCAGTGCAAAGACGAGCAGCCGACGTGCAAGGCCGCGTGCGGTCCGGACTTCATCTCGTACGTCGAGCACGGAACGAAGGACCTGCAGAAATTCTTCGACGAGCAGAAGTGGCTCTACGCGAAGACCACCGATCTGCAGGAAGCGGACGACAAGCTCGATCACCAGATCTCGATCCGCGGCGGGATGGTCCCGGACCTCTTCAGCGATGACGACGACGACGACGCGCCGAAGAAGAAGAAGCCGGCGCCTGCTCCCCAGAAGGTCGCAGACGCCGGCGCTCCCGACGCGGCGCCGCATCCCGATCAAGAGAAGACGCTCGGGATGGATACGTATTACGACCGCTGGAAAGCGGACGCGAAGAAGCACGACGACTTCCCGACCGGCTACTTCACGAACGACGCGGGCACGCTGATGGTGATCCGCATCGTGTCGAACGCGTCGGGCACCGGCGGCTACTCGGGCGATCTGTTCCTCGCCGACATGACGAAGCGCATCGACGAGATGCACGTGAAGGAGAAGTACCACCCGGCGATGCGCATCGGCTTCGCCGGCGACATCCCGAACGCCGTCGCCGAAAAGGAATCGACGCTCAGCGAAGCGGCGTGGGCGAGCGGGCTCGCGTTCGCGCTCATCCTCGGCGGCATCATCGCGTTCTATCGATCGCCTTGGTCGCTCATCATCATCTCTCCGCCCGTGCTCATGGGCATCGGCGCCGCCTACGCGTTCGCGACGGCCGTGTACGGCTACGTGAACACGCCGGGTGCGTTCCTCGGCGCGATCATCCTCGGCAACGGCATCAACTATCCGATCGTGCTCCTCTCGCGATACCGAGAGTTCCGAGCGCGCGGGATGGATCGAGAAGTCGCGCGGCGTGAGGCCGTGCTGAACGCGTTCCGAGCCGAGCTGGTCGGCGCGTCCGTCGCGAGCATCGCCTACGGATCGCTCACCATCACTCAGTTCCGCGGGTTCAGCCAGTTCGGCATGATCGGCTTCGTCGGGATGCTGCTCGTGTGGCTCGCGATCGTCCCGATGGTGCCCGCGATGATCGTCGCGGTCGAATGGATCCAGGACAAGCTGCCTTCGTTCCTGCGCGACAGACCGCAGACGCTCGCGCCCGACGGATCGAGCGGCCCGGCGATGCGGTTCATCGCGCGCGTGACCGAGCGCGCGCCGTACGTGTTCGTGATCGTTCCGCTCCTCGCGACGCTCTATTGCACGACGAAGCTCCCGAAGTACCTCCACGATCCGTGGGAATACAATTTCTCGAAGCTCGGCTCGCGCTCGTCGAAGACGACGGGCCCCGGCGAATGGAGCAACAAGGCCGACGAGGTGTTCCGCGGGAAGCAGAACATCTCCGGCACGCTCATCCTCGCGGACACGCCCGAGCAGGTGCCGCTCCTCAAGGAGAAGATCCTCGCCGACGATCGGGCCGATCCGCAGGGGCAGCTCATCGAAGAGATCGTCACCGTGCAGGACTTCCTTCCCGGCACGCTGGACACGCAGAAGACGAAGCTCCGGATCCTCGATCAGATCAGGAGCCGCCTCACGCCGTACGTCCTCTCGAAGGTCACGCCCGAGGAGAAGCAGCGACTCGAGGAGATGAGACCGCCAGAGGATCTACATCCCATCGAGGCGAAGGATCTTCCTCCGCTCATACGCCGCCGCTTCGAGGAGAACAACGGCCGCATCGGGACGCTCATGTACATCAAGTACAAATGGGGCGTTTCGTTCTCCGACGGTCGCACGCTCCTTCGCATGGCGAAGACGACGGACAACGTGAAGTTGCCCGACGGCACCGTCGTGCAGACGGCGTCGAGATCGACGATCTTCGCCGAGATGATCCGATCGATGGAGCGCGACGGGCCGCTCGCCACGACGGCGTCGTTCATCGCGGTCATGATCGTGGTCATCTTCGCGACGCATTCGAAAGCCGGCACGTTCGGGGTCCTTCTCGCGCTCCTCATGGGCGTCACGATCATGGTCGGTGCTGCAGCGATCACGGAGACGCGCCTCAACTTCTTCAACTTCATCGCGTTGCCGATCACGTTCGGCATAGGTTGCGAGTACCCGTTCAACGTGTTCGACCGCACGCGACTCTTGAAGGGCGACGTCACCGGTGCGGTCGCGCGCACCGGCGGCGCCGTCGCGCTCTGCAGCTACACGACGACGATCGGCTACGGCTCGATGCTCTTCTCCGACAACCAGGCGCTCCAGTCGTTCGGACGCCTCGCGATGTGGGGCGAGATCGCGTGCGTGACGATGGCGCTGCTCTTCCTGCCGTCGCTCCTGCATCTGCTGCTGAAGAAGCGCGGCCAGTCGAACCAGCCGTGACCCGCGCGTATCTGCTGCTCTCGCTCGCGATCGTCTGCATCACGGCGGTCATGAGCTACGCGTACTTCCACATCGACGAGAACTTCCAGATCCTCGAGTGGGTCTGGTGGAAGCTCGGGCTCACCGAGAAATGGACGCTTCCGTGGGAGCACACCGAGCGCATCCGCCCTTGGATGCAGGCGTTTCTCTATTACGGCATCGCGAAGGCGATCGGCATTCGCGACACGTTCAAGCTCGCGTTCGTCTTCCGCCTCGTGACGGGCCTCGCTTCGTGGGGCGCGCTCGTGCTGTTCGTGAAGACGACGCTGCCATGGCTCTCGGACGATCGCGAACGGCTCCTCCACTTGCGCGTTGCGACGCTGCTCGGCTTCTTGCCGTATCTGTTCGTGCGGACGTCCTCCGAGACACTCGCGATGGCCGCCTTCACCGCCGCATGGGCCGTCGTCCTCCACGGCGCCACGCCCAATCCGTGGCGCATTTCGCCATCGCTCGGCCGCCTCGCCATCGCGGGCGCGCTCGTCGGCCTCGCGTTCGAGGCGCGATACCAGTCGGCGTTCCTGTCGCTCGGGCTCGTCGCGTGGCTCGTCTTCGTCGGGCGCGTGCGCGCGCGGCTCGTCGTGTTGTTCCTTCCGGCGGTCGCCGTCGTCGGGCTCGGCGTGCTCGTCGATCGGTGGGGCTACGGCGCATGGACGTTCCCTGCGTGGACGTACCTGAAGGCGAACCTGGTCGAGGGCGCGGCGGCGATGTTCGGATCGGAGCCGCCCTTCGCCTATCTGTGGCTCCTTCCCGCGAACGTCTTCTTCCCCGTCGTCGTCGCGCTGATCGTGCTCGCGGTCGTCGCGTGGGTGAAGCACCCGAAGCATCCCGTGACGTGGACGACGCTGCCGTTCTTCCTCGTCCACAACGTGCTGTCGCACAAGGAGGAGCGCTTCCTCTTCCCGATGGCGATCCTCGCGACCGCGTTCGTGACGATGTCCGGCGTGAAGAGGCCGCGCATCGTCGGATGGTTCCTCGCTGCGTGGAGCACCGTGATGATGGCGCTCCTCGCCGTGTGGCCGATCGGCTGGCATCACCACGTGCGGTTCCAGCGATATGTGCATGATGCACAGAACGACGAGCTCCACGCCTACGCGCTCCCCGAATTCGATCTCGGTCTTCCGGCGTTCCACGGGCGCGCGTACTTCATCGAGAAGCTGCCGCCGGAGGAGATCGCGCGCCGGATCGACGGCGGCAACGCGCGCAAGTTCCTCGTCGCCGACACGCCGCGCCTCCACACCGGCGTTGCCGGGCTCGACTCGCGCATCTCGCTCGTGTGGTCCGAGGAGCCGTTTGCCGGCGCGTACGAGCTCGCCGAGCGGTACGACGCGATCGCGAAGCCTCCGCTCCGCCCGATCCGCTTCCGCGCGCTCTATCGGATCGATCCTTAGTTCTTGAACGATCCGCCCGCCGTCTCGCACTGCGACTTCGCCGTGGAAGGCGTGAGATGGTTCGGCGGGCCGCCGTAGAGGATCTCGTCGTGGCCGTCGCGCGTGCACGTGCCGACGCGGTTCTCCTTCGGGCACGTGTTCTCGCCGGGCGTCCAGCGGAAGCCCGTGCACAGACGCTTGCCCGCCGCTGCCTGCGCGCGCCCGTGCTCGACGCACGCGCTGTCGCGCTCGCGGTAGCAGCTGCCCGGCTCCGCGTCGGGCTTCGAGCACGCGAGGAGGACGACGAGGACGATCGCGCGCTTCACGAGAGCACCTCGGAGACGAGCGCCACGAGGCGATCAGCCTCCTCGCGCGAGAATGCGTCGAGGTGCGGCGAGTCGAGATCGAGCACCGCGCGCAGCTCGCCGCGAACGACGACCGGTACGACGAGCTCCGATCGCGTTCGATCGTCGCACGCGATGTGGCCTTCGAATTTCGTGACGTCGGGCACGAGCTGCACGCTCTTCGTCCGCGCGCACGCGCCGCACACGCCTCGCGCGAAGTCGATGCGGAGGCAGCCCATCGTTCCCTGGTACGGGCCGACGGTGAGCACCGCATCGCCCGTGCGCCGATAGAAGCCGCACCAGTTCGTCTGCGCGAGCGTCTCCCAGAGGAGACATGCGAGCGTCGCCTGGATCGCGATCTCGTCGCGCTCGCCTTCGAGCGCGGCGCGGATCTGCGGGAGCGCCGCATCGAGCCGCGCGACGCGCGCCGGCGCGGGCAGGAGCGTGCCTCGCGCGAGCGGCGGCAGCAGGATCCCTTCCGACATGACGCCCCTCATAGCACTGTCGGAACGCCGACATCCGACGTCGAGTCGATCCGCGCATTTGCCGCTGGCACGGAGGATGAAGAGGGGGACCGTCATGAGCGCGTTCCCCCCCGACTTCGACCCGCGCGAGCTCCCGAAGACGGCAGCGCATGCGCCGTCGCCGTCGCCGCGCCAGCCCGAGCCGAAGAAGAGCTCGTGGTGGTTCGTCTTCGAGGAGTGGGTCAGCGTCCCCACGACCGAAGAAGAGTTCGTTCTCGCCTAGTGCGGAGCGCCGCCGCCGGCCAGTTGGGGGTACTTCGAGTCGATGTCGGCCTTGCAGGCCATGTCGCCCTGGGCCTTGCACGCTTCACGAACGAGGCGCGCGGCCTGGAGGCTGGCCTTGCCGCTTCGCACGGCGGGCTCGAGCAGCTTGCGGACGTCCTGCGGCCGGCCTTCCTTCGCCGCGTCCGTCGCCTGGTCCATGATGTTCTGCGCGCTGGCCGGCTTGGTGGTCGTCGCGGTGGTCGTGGCGGACGGTCCCGTCGGCGGCGGCGGCGCGACGCCCGTGTGCGTCGGCGGCGGTCGGTTCGGATCGCGCGTCGCCGGTGGCGGAACGACGGCGGAAGAGAGCGTCGTCCCTCCCGCATCGCGCGCGCTCGGAAGCGTGTTCGGGTTCTGCGCGGTCTCGTCCGGGATCGCGCTCAGCTGATCGCTCGCGTTCTTGCGCGTCGCTGCGTCGACGAGCGGCTCACCTGCCACACGCGTGTAGAATGCACGCTTCTGCGCGTTGTCCGTCGTGGCGCCGGCTTTGCGCATGAGCGAATCCGCCCACGTCGCGATGATCGCCTTGAACTCCGGCGAGGAGCGCCACACGGAGCTCTGCGGCAGCTGGATGACCTGCTGATAGGCCGTCTCGCAGTCCTCGATCGTGCACTTCGCCTTTGCGCCCATCACGATCGCCTGCTCGGCGTCGCCCGGCGCGGTGATGAGGTTCTGCTGCGGATCCTGCGCCCGCGTGCGGAGCATGTAGACGAAGCCGAGGATGAGCGCGGCGCCGATCACGCCCGCGGCGACGACCGGCACCATGTAGCCGCCCCATCCGCGCCTCGGCTCGACGAGCTCCGCCTCGCGATCGCTGATCGCCGTGAGCTGCTGCGATTCGTTCGGCCCGGGCACGAACACCTGGCCGGCGCCGACGAACTTGAAGCGCACGTCGCCGAGCTCGATCGTGTCGCCCGCCTCGATGATGCTGCGACGGAGCTCGACGCCGTTGACGCGCACGCCGTTCGACGAGGCCTTGTCGACGATCTCGTAGCGTCCGTCGCCGAGCGCATGCACCTCGCAGTGCAGGCGCGAGACCGAGTTGTGGTTCACGCTGATCGACGCGTCCTCCGCGCGGCCGATCGACATGCGCTCGTGATCGAGCGGGTACTCCACGCCGGGCGTGGGGCCGACGAGCATGACGAGGCGGTTCGGCCGCTCCGTCATCGCCTGACCGCGGAACGACGCGGCCATCGGCACGGTGGCCTTGGCGTCTTCGGTCGTCGTGATCGGGATCGATGCGGTCTCGATCGCGCTGACCGCGTCGTCTTGGAGGACGATGCGGTAGTCGCCGATCTGGATCAGATCTCCGTGCGCGAGCTCCTGCGTGTGCGCGACGCGCAGGCCGTTCACGAACACGCCGTTGTAGCTCTGGCGATCTTCGACGAGGAAGCTGTTGTTGTTCTTCGGCGCTCCGTTGCCGTCGCCGACCGGACGCACTCCCTTGCGACGAATGCGACCGTGCGATCGAGAGACGTTTCTCTCGGTCAGCCGGATGGTGTTCCCCTCTTGACGCCCGATGGTGTAGTCATCGCGCGTCAACGGAACGACCGTCCGTTTCCCTTCGTCGTCCTCGATGACCAGCTTCCACATGGGGCAGGAGCGCGCGAAACGGCGTTCGAAGTGTAGCGACCCAGCTTGTATGAAAGCAACGGCCACTCTCGTGCGACGTTCAGGAATTTTCCAGAGAGCCTGGATCCTCGCTCTTCTCCTCTCTTGTGGCGGGTCTGCGGTCGGCTCGATCGGCGTGAAGCTCGCGCGAAACCAGAAGACGGGTCAAGTGCGAGTATTCGAAGCGCCCCCCGGAACGGGCCAGCGCGCCGGGCTCGCCGCGGGGGACGTGATCGTCGCGATCGACGGAAAGAGTGTCCTCGATTTCGCGAGCGACGACGATATCCGGAAAGCGCTCCGCGGCGACGTCGGGACGCGCGTGAAGCTGACGATCGAGCGCGACGGCGAGCGGCGGGACATCGAGGTCGAGCGCGGCAAGCTGGCGGACGAGAAATGAGCGAACCCGTCTGGCTCTATCTCCACGGCTTCGCCTCGGGCGCGGCGTCGTACAAGGGTCGCGCGTTCGTCGCGTGGGGCAAAGAGCGCGGGCTCGCGATCGACGCGCTCGATCTGCGCGTGCCGACCTTCGAGAATTTGCGGTTTTCTGCGATGAAATCGCATGTTCGAGAGAAGATCGACGCCGCGGGCGGACCGCGCGCGCGCGCCGTGTTGATCGGCTCGAGCCTCGGCGGATTGCTCGCGTGCCGCATGGCAGAGGAGGACGCGCGCGTCTGCGCCGTCTTCGCGATGGCGCCCGCGTTCCGTCTCGCAGAGCGATGGCGCACGCGCCTCGGCGACGCGGCGTTCGAGCGCTGGCGCACCGAGGGGACGCTCGAGGTCGACGATCACACGACCGGCGGAAAGAGCCGCGTGGGCTTCGGCTTCGTCGAGGAGCTCGCGCACCTCGACGTCGACTTCCCCGACGTGCGCGTGCCGGTCTCGATCGTCCACGGCACCGAAGACGAGGTCGTCGACGTCGAGCTCTCGCGCACGTTCGCCGCAGGAAAACGTCATGTCACTTTGCTCGAGGTCGACGACGGTCACGACCTCGTCGCGTCGGTTCCGCGCATCCTGCGGGAAGCAGAAAGCTTTTTCTCTGGTTTCGGAATTTGACGCACCGGGTCTTGACGCAGCGCGTCTCGGTGACACAATGCGTTACATGACGACCGAACAGCAAGAAGCACCGAAGAAGCCGTCGTTGGTCGACGGCGTGTTCGACAAGATCACGACCTGGGCCGTGCAGGGCCTCGAGGCGACGAAGCGTGGGCTCGAGACGAGCGCGCGCTGGCTCGATGCGCGCGCGAAGCGCGTCGGCGAGGTCGCGACGAAGCTCGCGCCCGTGAAGTCCGAAGCAGCCTGATCACTCCACGCGCTGCGGCTCGCCTGCGGGAAGCAGCGCGAGGAACGCATCGCGAGCCGCGTCGACCCGCGCAGGATCGCGTCCGTCGAACGTGAGCTTCGTCTTGTACGAGGGCTCGTTCCACTTCGGATACGAGCCCACTCCGACGTCCGGGAATCGCGCGACGATGACGTCGAGGAGCGCCTTGAGATCGCCCTCGTCCATCTTCGTGTAGACCGCACGCGATACGAACGCGATGTCCTGGCCCAGCTTCTCGACCACGACGGCGAGCTTCATCTTGAAGATCTCCGGGACGCCCGGAAGCAGCCACACGTTGTTCATGCGGATCGTCGGCCACCGAACGAGCTCGCTGACCTCGAGCAGCGCGCCCTTCGGCACCAGCGCCATCTGCAGGTGCCCCGCGGTCGTGCGCTCCTTGTAGTGCTCGCGCAGCATGCCCGCGAGCATCGGGTCCTCCATGACGTCCGTCCCGAAGGCGCGCGCGACGCCGACCACGGTGACGTCGTCGTGCGTCGGGCCCACGCCGCCCGACGTGAAGAGCCAATCGTGCGACTTCGAGAGGACGGCGACCTCGCGAGCGATCTCGTCGACGTCGTCGAGGATGACGACCACCCGACGGAGCTCGATGCCGAGCCCGCGCAGCGCACGTGCGAGGACGTGCACGTTCGCCTCCTCGACTTTGCCCGACAGGAGCTCGTTGCCGATCACGAGCGCGGCGGCCGTCTTCGGCGCGGGCAGCATCGGGAGATGATAAGCTGATCTCGGATGCGCCGGATCCTCGTCGTCGAAGACTCCGTATCCACGAGGTCGCTCGTGCGCGCCATCCTCGAGGACCCGGCGTTCGCCGCGGCGGTCGGTCCCGTCGAGATCACCGAGGCCCAATCCGGCTTCGACGCCATGCGGCTCCTGCCGCGTGCTCGTTACGATCTCGTCATCACCGACATCAACATGCCGGACGTGAACGGGCTCGAGCTGATCCACTTCATCCGGAAGTCCGAGCAGTACCGGAAGACGCCCCTCCTCATCATCTCCACGCAGGCGACCGAACGCGACGTCGAGCGCGGAAGGCAGCTCGGCGCGGACGCGTACGTCCCGAAGCCGTTCACGCCAGAGGCGCTGCGCGGCGCGTGCTCGAAGCTGCTCGAGGCGGCGAATGGCTGAGCAGGGCGGGGGCGGACGCGGCGAGTCCGCAGGCGACAAAGCGCGCGAAGAATTCTTCTCGGAGGCACAGGAGATCGTCGACGGCCTGTCGCGAGATCTCCTCGCGCTCGACGACGTGTGCCGTCGCGGCGGCAGCGACGCCGAGCTCGTGAACGACGTGTTCCGCGCGGTCCACACGTTGAAGGGCCTCTCGGGCCTCTTCGGCGCCGCGATGATGTCGGGCCTCTCGCACGAGCTCGAGAACCTGCTCGACGATCTCCGCCTCGGACGCATCGAGCTCACGAGCGCGGTGCTCGATCTCCTGTTCCAGTCCGTCGAGCTCTACGGGCGCATCCTCGCCGCCGCGAAGGGCGACGCGCCCGAGCCTGCCGCCGAGGTGAAGACGCTCCTCGCTGCGCTCGGTCAGGTCGCGCAGCAGAAGGGCGGCGGCGGCGGAAGCGTCGTCGCGCAGTACGAGCTCGATCCGGGATTGCTCGGCGTGCTCACGGAGTACGAAGAGCATCGCCTCCGCACGAACCTGCAGGCCGGGCTCTCGCTCTACCGCATGCGCGTGCAGTTCCAGCTCGCGACGATCGACTCGGCGCTCGACGAGCTCAAGGCGCGCACGCGCCCGCACGGAGAGATCATCACCTTCCTCCCGACGGGCGAAGGCGGCGACGCGGAGAGCGTCGAGCTCGAGATCCTCGTCGCGAGCCGTGCGGTCATCGCCACGCTGCGGGGCGCCATCGCAGGGCCGAACATCTCCATCGAGGAAGTGAAGCGGCGCGACGGCGCGGGCGTCGAGAGCATGCGGCCGCCGCCGCGGCCCGGCATCTCCGATTCGCCGGCCGCGTTCTCGCTGTCGCCGCCCACGACCGCGGGCGAGTACGGCGAGGACGCGCAGCCGCCGCAGGCCATCACGCGATCGTCGCTGCCGGTCCCTCCGCTCCACCAGTCGTTCCCACCGCCGGCGCCGGCTCCGCCGGGCGTCTCGCACACGCAGGTCGGTGCGGGCGTCATGCCGCTCGGCCCGGGCACGGTGCAGCCGCCGATGCAACCGCCCGCGCAGGCGCAGCAGCAGGCCGCACGCGAGCTCACGCTCCGGAGCGTGACGCAGACGGTGCGCGTCGACATCAGGAAGCTCGATCACCTGATGAACATCGTCGGCGAGCTCGCGCTCGTGCGCTCGGTGGTCGCGAAGCTCGAGGCGCGCGTGCGCTCGGACGCCGATCTGAAAGAGTTCGCGACCGATCTCAATCGCCTCCATCGATCGTTCGACCGCCACCTCGCGCAGATGCAGAACGGCATCCTCGAAGTGCGCATGGTCCCGCTCGGTCAGGTGTTCGACAAGCTCGCGCGCATCGTGCGGCAGATCTCGCGCGAGCACGACAAGCAGGTGAACCTGGTCATCACCGGCGCCGAGACCGAGATCGACAAGCTGATCGTCGAGGAGCTCTCCGATCCGCTCATGCACATGATCCGGAACGCGATCGATCACGGCATCGAGGATCGCGACGAACGCATGCGCGTCGGCAAGCCGCCGGTCGGTACGATCGCGCTGAACGCGTTCCAGAAGGGAAATCACGTCGTCATCGAGGTCGAGGACGACGGGCGCGGAATGGATCCCGCCGTGATCGTCGCCGCGGCGTTGAAGCGCGGGATCGTCACCGAAGCCGAGGCGCGCGAGATGAGCGCCAAAGAAGTGCTCGGCCTCGTGTTCACGCCTGGCTTCACGACGAAGTCCGAAGCGACGTCTCTGTCCGGCCGCGGCGTCGGCATGGACATCGTGAAGACGAACATCGGCGCGCTCGGCGGCGTCGTCGACATCTCGAGCGAGATCGGCATCGGCACGAAGATGACGATCACGCTGCCGATCACGCTCGCGATCATCAGCGTGCTCATCCTCGAGGTCTCGGGTCGTACGTTCTGCATGCCCCTCGCCAGCGTCGAAGAGGCGATCGTCTTCGACGAGTCCGTGGTGAAGACGTTCGAAGGTCGCGAGGTGATGACGCAGCGAGAGAAGACGCTGCCGCTCGCACGCCTCGCACGCGTGTTCCAGCTCGAGGGATATCGCCCGGGAGTGTGGGTGAACGAAGAGGCGAAGACGCCCAAGCCGCCCGAGGTTCGACCCGGACAGAAGCCGAAGGCGTACGTCGTCATCGCGTCCGTCGCGGACAGGCGCGTCGGGTTCGTCGTCGATCGTCTCGTCGGGCAGCAGGACATCGTCATCAAGGCGCTCGGCAAGTCGTTGAAGAAAGTGCGTGGCATCGCGGGCGCCACCGAGCTCGGCGATCAGCGCGTCGGCCTGGTGCTCGACGCCGCAGCGCTCATCCACGAGGTGCTCGCCTCGCAGGGCGAGCAGCGCCTCCAGCAGGGCGTCGGTGCGCTCGAGGCGTCGCGCGTCCCTCGCCTCTCGCAAGGTGAGGCCCCGTGAACAAGGCGATCGCCCAGCGCAAGGTCGAAGGCCGCTCCGCGCTCCAACGCGCAGACGAGCTCGGCAAGCGCGCCGAGTACCTCGCGTTCATGCTCGGAACGGAGGCGTACGCGATCCAGATCGCGAACATCGCCGAGATCCTGAAGCCGCTGCCGATCACCGAGGTGCCGCGATCGGATCCCGAGGTCGTGGGCGTGATGAGCGTGCGCGGCCGGCTCGTCACCGTCGTGGATCTGAAGCGCCGCTTCAAGCTCGCGCGCTCGTTCACGATGGACAAGAAGAGCCGCATCCTCCTCGTCGACACGGCAGGAGAGGTGATGGGCCTCCTCGTCGACGAAGTGCTCCAGGTGTACCGCCTCGCGGAGAGCGAGGTGGAGCCGCCCGACGTCCTCGGCAGCGAGCAGGCGCCGCACGTCGTCGGCATCGGACGTCCCGCGGGCGGTGCGGTCCTCATGCTGCTCGATCTCGCGCCGCTCTTCTTCGTGGAATGACATGCCCAGGCAACGTCACGATCCCTCCAAACACTTCGTCGGCTTCACGGTCGGGGACGTCGTCTACGCGGTGCGCATCGAGGTCGTTCGCGAGATCGTGAACCCGAAGGAGGTCGTCGAGCTGCCGCAGGCCCCGCGCTCGGTGCGGGGCGTCGCGGATCTCCGAAAGCTCGTCGTGCCGGTCGTCGATCTGCGCGAGAGGTTCGGGCTCCCGAACGCGCCGGCGACTCGGAAAAATAAGTGGATCGTCGTCGACGTCGGTCAGCAGGGTCCGCAAGAGAGCCAGCCCATGGGTCCTCCGTCGGCTGCTTCCGGCGGGCGCTTCTGCGCGCTCGTCGTCGATGCGGTGACGGAGGTCTTCGGCACCGGCGGCGCCGAGCTGCGACCCGCACCGCCGCTCGGCGGAGGCGACGACATCCGTGGCATCGCGGGCGTCACGAAGCACGGCGACCGGCTCGTGTTCGTCCTCGACGTGCGCGCGTTCTCGTCCATCGCCGAGGCCGCGATGAAGGGCTCGCAGCCGCCGCCGTCGCTCGGATTGTCATGACCGATCTCGCGACCGAGCTGCGCGCCAAGCTCGCGCACGCCGAGCCCGAGGTGCGGCGCAAGGCGACCCACGAGCTGCCGAATCTACCCGCGCCCGAGTCGTGCGATCTGCTCGTCGTCGCGCTCGGCGATGCCGACTGGCGCGTGCGGAAGGAAGCAGCCAGCGTCGCGGCGAAGGTCGAGCCGCGCACGGCGGTCGTCTTCGCGATCGCGCGCGTGCTCTTTCCAGCACATTGGGATCCTAAGCTTAGAATTCCACGTGGACAAGTTGTCGCG
>JADMIO010980178.1_pt1 | contig 92596 bp, 76 predicted proteins | sample 8958161 | NCBI WGS metagenome assembly JADMIO01 (sample SAMN16585339, study PRJNA669376) | soil metagenome | isolation source: Crop rotation soil | place: USA: Cullars Rotation, Alabama | collected 2011
CGCGACTTCAAGTCACGTGAATTCCAAGCTTCGGATCCCACTGTGCTGGAAAGTCCCGGCGGCAACCACGCCTTCGTTGCCATAAGTTGTGAATTTGACATTTCCGTCTTTGTCGACGGCACCAGAGATGCTTGGGGCACCTTCGGTGATGTCTTCGTTGGACAGCGTCAGGGTTGCCGGTCCGGGCAGTGGCTTGTCATCGACCGTCACTTTGCCGGTTGCCGAGAACGTGGACTTCTTGGCGGGGCCTGAGTTGCAGCCGAGCACGACAGTCAGCAGGGTCAGGGTGAGCAGGGACAGCACTCTTCGGGGCATCGTCAAATCCTTGGAATGTGGGGACACATAAAAAACCGCTGGACGGGCTGTTAAGAACAGCCCGCCAGCAGTTGCGAATCCGAGACTTCGATGGCCGCCCCGCTGCGGGGAATTATGGCCACTGTCAGACGGTGTTATTCGTAGGTGCCTTGACCAGCGATTTCACCACCTGGGTTGCCATTGACGGAGTTCATGGCGTGCCAGATTGACGAAGGCCAGCTGCCGTTATGGCCAATGTTTCCGTTGATGAAGCGGACGCTGCCGTCAGCCATCGTGAACTGGGAACCACCGGTATGCACGCTGCTCGCACCCGGCCATTCCGAGTTGATGCCGTACGCCGTGATGTAGAAGGGAGACAGGGCGTAGGGTGCGGGCTTCCACCAGTTGCCAGAGCTGACGGTGCCGCCATCTGGGTCCATGAAGGACGCATTGTAGGCCGTTGCGAAAATGCTGGAGGCCCGACTTTGGGCGTCAGAGTTCTGCTGGGGGGCCAGCAGCAGGGTGCGGAACACCTTGCCCGCGCCAACGCGCTTGTTGGTGCAGCAGAACTGTGAACCGGTGTTGCTGGAGGAGTCGGTCTCACCGATCATGATGGTTGAAGACGTTCCGTCAATGATCTGCGTGATTCGAGTGTAGGCACCAGGAGTGCCGACACCAGCGAGGCGCTGGTCGTTGCCAGCGTAGTAGCCCGTGTTCGCACCAGCCTGACGATTCCACCAGTCCCAGCCTTCAGAAATTCCATAGCCGGAGTAGCCAAAGCCCTGAGGAAGGGAGTTCGGCCAACCCGGATCGGACGGGCACTTGAACCCGGCCAGTTGAATGGATTCCAGCGTGCCGATGCCGAGGTTCTGCCCCAGCGCGGGCGCGCTGAAGTTGATCAGGTTGTAAATTGGAGTCTGATCGATGTAGGGAAGGATGGCGCAGATCCACGAAAAGTTGCGTGGCGCTTTGGGACCGAGAACCGCCGAACCAGGAGCCGCACCCGAAGTCGGGTTGTAGACCATCATGGCTTCGGCGGGGAACATGCCGTAGGTGTCGTGGTAGTTGTGCATCGCCAACCCGATCTGCTTCAGGTTGTTTTTGCACTGGGCGCGGCGGGCCGCCTCGCGCGCCTGCTGCACGGCAGGCAGCAGCAGCGCGACCAGAATCGCGATGATGGCGATGACGACGAGCAGTTCAATCAGTGTGAACGCGCGTCTGCGGTAAACTCTGTACATGGGATCTCCCGAAGAAAAAGGACGACTCGAACACCGAATCTGAAATCGAACGAACGCGACGACGACAGAAAACGCCGAATTTTGAGTTGATCAGAGAATAGGGCGAATGCCGCAAAATGAGTCAACACGCCTTCATCGTACATTCACGGGCCACTTTGTCAATGAAATTACACTTTTTTAAAAAACAACTCCAATTTTCAAATTCATCGCACCGGACTGGAGAAAATAAAACGCCATGGACGCAGTCCGAAAATCGGCTCTGCATCCATGGCGTTCACTTTTCTTCACCTTCAACACATCAGGCCCGGCGGTTCATGCCACCTCGTGCAGCGGCTCGTTGCCCGGGTCCACAAGGTATTGCGGCACGCCCGACTGGTCGAAGACGCGGACGTTTTGGGCGTCAATTCCGGCACAATGATAGAGTGTGGCAAACACTTCCTGGAATTTGACCGGCCGCAGCATCGGAACCTCACCGTAGCGGTTGGTCTCTCCCACAGTTTGCCCGGTCCGCATCCCGCCACCGGCGAGCACCGCCGTATTCGCCTGGGGCCAGTGGTCGCGGCTGTTGCTGCCATTAATCTTGGGAGTGCGGCCAAATTCGCCCCACACGACCACCGACACATCGCGGTCCAAGCCACGTTCGTGCAGGTCCGTGACGAGTGCTGAAAGCCCCTGGTCCAGCAGCGGGCACTCTTCCCGGCACTTGGGATAGTTCATTCCGTCCGAACCGTGCCAGTCCCAGCGGCTGTAGTTCAGGGACACGAACCGCGCGCCGGCCTCCACCAGGCGGCGGGCGATGCAGAAGTTTTCAATCATCGGCGGCGCACCATCGCGCTGGAACTTCGTGCTGCTTTTTCCATAGCGGGCGACGACAGCCGGGTTCTCCTTCGACAGATCCAGCGCGTCCACCAGCCGGGCGGTCGTCAGAATCCCCATCGCCTGCTGGGCATACACATCCATGCTCTCCATTTGCCCGCGATGGTCCGCGGCGCGCTGAAAGCGGTCCAGCGACTGCATGAGTGCGGTCCGGTCACGCAGCTTTTCCAGGGTGATTCCATGCAGGACCATGTTGTCGGAGGTGCTGCGGGCCTCCCGGCCGAGCAGGTTGAAGGGGGAATGCGCCACCCCCAGGAAGCCTCCATCCCCTGGTTCGCCCCAGGTACGGTTGCCTGTCTGATACATCAGGGCCACATTGGCAGGAATGGCCGGGTTGACCTGCCCCTGCATCTTCGACACCCAGGCCCCGCCCTGCGGCCAGCCACCGGGTGGCTGCCGTCCGCCTTTTCGGCGCCCAGTCATGCACTGGTAGGCATCATGGGCCCCATCCGAGTCCGACAGCGACCGGACAAGGACGAACTTGTCCATCATCTGGGCCATCCGCGGGAACATCTCGCTGACTTCGATGCCGGGCACATTGGTTTGGATCGCCTGAAATTCCCCGCGAATTTCCAGCGGCGCCTTTGGCTTCGGATCCCACATGTCCAGATGCGGCGGCCCACCCGGCAGGTAGATGTTGATGATTGCCTTGTGGCCCAGGCCAGGCTTCGGCGCGCCAGCCACGGGCGTCGCCAGAGACTCCGCCCGCAGCAGTCCGCTGAGGCTCACTCCACCCAGAGCCATACCGCCAATGGTCAGGAAATCACGACGGGAAATGCCATCGCAAAAGCCGCGGGAGGTGGAGGGCTGACGTCCGAAAATCGTAAGCATGGCTTTCCCTGGCAGGTTGACCGAGATGCCGAATGCGCGCAGGATCGGCCAGACATATCGACTATTGTCTATTTGATCGGCAAATGGAAGTCAACACTGACGTCTCTGTTGAAAGTTCGCAAAATCGGCCTGCACCAAAATCAAACAGAACCGTTCCGGCGTGGTGTCGCGTCGATCGTGGAGTCGCTACACTGTGACACTCTGTCTCAGTTCAGCCATTCGCCCCCGGTCAGTTCTGACTCATGCCCGACGCTCCAGCGGAACCGCGCCTTCAACACCGCCTGCTGACCCCGGCCGAGGCGGACAGCGCGCATCGCCTGCTTTCCCGTCTGATCGGCGAACTGGGGCGGGCCATACTCGGGCAGCACCAGTTGATCGAACTGGTGGTCATTTCACTGCTGGCCCGCGGCCACCTGCTGCTGGAAGGCCTGCCGGGGCTTGGCAAAACGGAACTGATCAAGTCGCTCTCAAAACTGATGGGGCTGCGGTTTCGCCGCCTGCAGTTCACTCCCGACCTGCTGCCCGGCGACATCGTGGGCGCGCCCATCCTGGAGGAGGAGGGGGGCCGGCGGCGGCTGGTGTTTCACCCCGGCCCAATTTTCGCCAACCTCGTGCTGGCGGATGAAATCAACCGCGCCAGTCCAAAGACACAGTCGGCCATGCTTGAGGCGATGCAGGAGCGCCGCGTCACGGTTCTGGGCGAAACGCACCATCTGCCACTGCCGTTCTTCGTGCTGGCCACACAAAACCCGATCGAACTGGAGGGCACCTATCCGCTGCCGGAAGCCCAGTTGGACCGTTTCACATTCAAGATCAGCGTGCATGGCGTGACGAGCGAAGTGCTGCAGGAAATCATCTCCACCCGCCGCCAGGGTGAGCCACCGGAACTGGAGCAGGTGCTTTCCGAAGCCGAACTTAAGCAACTGTTTGACTTCACCGATGCGATTCACTTGCCGCAGGCGGTGGCCAACTACATCGCGCGGCTGGTGACGGCGACACATCCGAATCGGGCAGAATCGCCGGAGGAGGTCAGGCGGTTCGTCAAGTTTGGAGCTTCACCGCGGGCGGCAATCGCCCTGGCGGGAACGGCCCGCGCCGCCGCGCTTCTGGCTGGCAAGCCCAACGCCGGTTTCGAAGAGGTGCGGCGCGTGGCTCCCAGTGTGCTGTGCCACAGGCTGATTCTGGACTACGCGGCGCGGCTTGAAGGCTGGGACACGGCGAAACTGGTGGACCACCTGCTGAGCGCGGTGCCGGAAGTGTCGCGCGACGTTGCCGAAGATTTGCGAACTTGATTTCGAGGGCCAGCATGTTTGCGTTTTGCAGTCGGGTTGCCGCGACTTTTCCGCGTTTGCAGCGGATGCCGTTGGCGCCGGGGCTCTTGGTGGCATGGCTTCTCTGCACCGTCACCGCGATTCAGGCGGGGAGCGGCGAATGGACCGCCCAACAGGACGACCTGCGGGTGACGGTTGACACCCGCTGGTGCGGGGGCGGCAGCGGCGGCTATTACCCAATCCGGGTGCGGCTCACAAACACTGCCCGGAAGCGCGCGGTGACTCTGCGCTTCTCGGGCCATTCCGAGGGCCGGGAGGGCGGCCGACTCCCGGATGTCGAACGGCAGGTTGTCATCGACCAGAATGCCACTGTGCATGCCACACTCTCCGTGCCGATGGTCAGCGGCGCGGCCAACGGTGACTTTTCCATTCTGGATGGCCGCGGTGCGCGGATCGACGGGCTCTCCAAGCGGTCCATCAACCTCTCTGACCGCGACTATGGGGTCCAGCGGCCCTCATTGCTGGTCATCTCGCCCGACAATGTGGATTGCAGCGGGTTTGAAAAGGGCGTTTCGATCTATTTGGCGAACGCTTCGCGGCACAGTTCGATGTCGCGGTCGGAGGACCATGTGGTCCTTGCGCCGACGATGCTGCCAGAAAACTGGATCGACTACACAGCCGTGGACTTGATTGCGGTCAAACTGGCTGTGTTCGAGAAGCTGCCCCAGGCGGTGCGCACGGCACTCCTCCAGTGGACGGAGGCGGGCGGCCACCTGCTGGTCACGAGCGTCGGCAAGCCCGCGGCTGAATCAGAAGATCTGAAGCGGCTGCTGGAACTCTCCAACCGCAGGGCGATTTCGCCGGCCTGGCGTCAGCCTGACCTCAAGAACCGCGCGCTGGTCAACGAGAACAACATGATGGCGGAAAATGGCATCGTGATCGTGGACAATCAACAGGTGGCCTTGACGACGCAGGATTCCGCCGAAGTCTGGCAGGGCGGTTCCGCGGCGTTTGCCGAACGAACTCTGGTGGTCGGGCATGTCTACGCCTTCTCCGACGAACCCTTCCCGGGTTCGGCACGCGACTGGGTCTGGTGGCTGCGTTCGCTGGATTCCCGTTCATGGGAGTGGACGACCCGGCATGGCCTTTCGACGCGCGAGGTCCATCCCGAGTTTCAATATTTCCTCATACCCGGCATGGGTGACCCGCCGAAAATTGCGTTCCTGGTGCTGATCTCCCTGTTTGCCATCGTGATCGGGCCGGTCAACTATTTTCTCCTCGCCCGCCGCAAACAGCTTTACATGCTCGTGGTGACAATCCCGCTGATCGCCTTTCTGACCAGTTCCGCCCTGTTCGCGTATGCCGTGATCGCGGACGGGTTCGGCGTGCTGTCGCGCGTGCGCAGCGTGACCGTCATCGACCAGGACCACAAGACTGCCACCGCCTGGAGTCGGATTTCGATGTATGCCGGTCTCGCGCCGTCGGCCGGACTGACCTTTGCACCCGAAACCGCGGTTCTTCCCCTGTGGAGCAACGACGCGGGGCTGGAGTCCGGCGCGGTCGACTGGACCCGCACGCAGCATCTGCCCTACGGCTTCATGCGCTCACGGCTGCATTCGCAGTTCGCCACAATCACCCAGCGGCCGGAGCGCGGACGGCTGGAGATTCGGACCAGTGCCGACGGGGCGATGGAGGCCAGCAATGGCCTGACCTGGTCGCTGTCGATGCTGCTCGCCAAGGACAAGGATGGCAACGTGTTCTTTGCCCCCGCTGTGCCCGCGGGCGGCAATGCGCGGCTGACCCCCATCAGCACCGAACAGCTCAGGGCCCTGCGAACCCTGCTGGACGACCGCGCTCCGGCACCGCCGGCCACCTATGACGGCAGCTATGAGTCGTATGAGTCCTACCGCTCCTACCGTGGCTACCCCTACAACCAGGAGCAGCGGTCGCCATCCCGGTTCGGCAGCAACGCCATGGAACAGTTCCTGCTGCTGATGCTCGACCCCGCGGCGGAAAGTCCCAAGGGAATGCCGCGACAATCCTACATGGCGATTGCCGACAGCAATCCTGGCATAGAACTGGGAGTCTCCGCCAAGGCCTCGGCGAAAGACCTGCATGTCATCGTGGGCTTCGGCGCGTTTTGATGCGGGCCGAAAATTCTCAATGTCGTCAGCGCATCATTTGGCCAGCGAGGACCAATCATGGCCGAGAAACGGCAGTCCGTGAACTGGGTCATCGCCATGGTGATGATCGTGATCGCCGTGGTGGGCTGGGGTTTCATGGCCGCCGGTTATGCCCACCACGCCGGCTGGCAAAGTTCTGCGGCGGACCCGCTGCGCAGGGCCTCGCGGTATACCAACAAGGCCGCCATCGCCCAATTCCTGATCATTGCCATCACGCAGATCCCCAATGCAGTGGATGTCGTTGGTTTCAACGTCACGCACCGGATCTGGCTGCCGTTGGGCATCATCGTCGTGGAACTCCTCGCCCTGCTTGGTGGCTACGGAATGAAGCAGGTCGAAAAGTCGCTCAACGAGCCACCGGCCAGACGCAAGGCGGGCCGATGAGTCCGCACGACAGGCATCCCAGCCCGTTTGTGGGCGGGCGAACCCGGCAGCCAGATGATATGCTGACGGGGAGGGCGGCCCGATCCGGATTTCCATTCAGGGTGCATTATGCAGTTTGCGGGTTTTGGTGTGCGTGGCCCCATGTTGGCAATGGCAGTCGGACTGCCAGTCCTCGGCCTGATCCTGTCGGGGTGCGAGCCACCAGAAACCGTCGAGACGCCCGTCACCGCACCGAAAGCCACTGTCACCGCTGCGCCAAGTGCAGCACCCATCCCGGTCGTGGCGGCACCACCGGCACCGGTTGAAGCGGCGCCCGTCCCTGCCCCGATGAATCCAGCCACGCCCGCTCCTCCGCCTGGTCCCTCACCGGAAACTGTGGCGGCTGAAAAGCTGCTGGCCGAGGTTGCCGCGGCCTTGGAAAAGGACAACCTGGATTTGGCCACGGAAGGGCTGGAGAAAGCGGAGACGCTGGGAGCCAAGGTCGACTCCAAAGTTCAGGAGCAAATCGAAGCACAGCGGCAGGCGGTCGACCAGAAATTGACCGCCATGCAGACCCAGCGGCGAGCCAAGCAGATCTCCGAAGCGCGCGACCTGCTGGCGGCCGGCAAACTGGAAGAGGCGACGCTCGCCATTGACGACATCCTCAAGACCTTTCCGTCGGATGAAGACCGCAGGGTTGTCGACGGATTTCGCAAACAGATCGAGGATCGCCGCCGCCGCACGCGTGAAATGGGCATCGCCCTGAAGCTGCTCTCTTCCGAAATGCCTACAGATGTCCGCGGGGCCCGCAGCAAACTCGTCGCCGATCCCGACGTCGCGCTTCCGCTCCTGGCAGGGGTAATTCAAGGGAAGGACATTCGAGCGGCCACGAACGCCCTGGAAATGCTGCGGAGCTTCAGCGACCCACCGCGAACCATTCCGCTGCTGGTGGCCACGCTCAACCGGGGCGAATCTGCCGCGCTTTGGCCGGTTGCCATTCGCGAACTCCAGAAGATTTCCGTGCCAGGCGCCGGCCCGGCGCTGCTGGAAACCTACGCGAAAACAACCGATCCGGCGCAGCGCTCCGCGGCGCTTTCGGCCCTGGCGGGGATTGTCGACCCGCCTCGGCAAACCCTCGTCACCCTGCTGCCGGCATTGTTCACAGAGTCTTCCGAACTGGCCACGGCCCTCACCGCGGCTCAGCACGCGGCGGTGGTCCATTCTCAGGTCGACCTGCAGTCACTGCGGGGATTCGACGATCTGACCGCCGAACAGTCGCAGCGGTTGACGCAGCTTCCCGAACGGCTGACCCTGCTCTCTGCCAGTGCCGATCCCGCCGTGGCCCAAAGCGCGCAGTCATTCGGCATGCTGACCCGATGCGTCATGCCAAAGCCCCTCGCCGACGTGAAGCTGCTGCGGTCGTCCGCGGAGATCGCCGAGAGTCCCGGCTCCGCGCTCCTGGATGGTGTCTGGAATTCAATTGACATCAAAACCATGTGGCGGTATCCCGGCGACAAGCCCGCCACCCTCGTGCTCGATCTGGGCAGCGAGCGCTCTGTGGCTGCCATCCGCTTCTGGAATCTCAACGAGCCGGGAACGAAGCAGCACGGATGGAAGGACGTGGAGGTTTATGTCAGCAACACCCCCGCCGCCCTGACACCGGTGGCAAAAGGGATCGTGGTCCAGGCCCCCGGCGCGGCCGACACTCACGACTACAGCAGCACCATCACCGTCCCCTGCGTGCGCGGCCGCTACATTCGCCTGGAATGCCGCTCCGCCTGGCAGCCCGCCGGCACCTCCGGTCTGAGCGAGATCCAGATCTTGGGTTTTTGACGGGAGGATGGCCTTCCGAGGCCGTCCCGATGGATGGTCGATGCTCCCATTCACCCATCGATTTGGCAAATTCCCAGCTCAATCCACTCATCCGAGGTTTTTAGGCCAGCGAATGTCAACCGCCCACCGAACGGCCTAGGAAGGCCATTCTACATCCGTGTTCGCCACGTCGCGGTTCTGGGGAAAGAGAGCCACAGATTGAACACAGATGAAACACGGATTTTTGATATGGACGACAGCAGTCTGCGCCAGCCCATGAGGGTGATCATTCGGTTGGCATGAAAAGACGATGTACTGTGGAATTTGAAGTTCCTTGTCTGTTGTAGATCAGTCCCGCCATGTCCAAACTGGATTTCACGGAAGAAGAATTTGCCTCCCGCCGCAAACGGACGCGCGAGGCCCTCGAACAGGCGGGGCTTGACTGGCTGGTGGTGTTTCACCCGGTGTCGATCCACTGGCTCACCGGTTCAGACGCCAAGAGCTATCAGGAATTCCAGTGCCTGCTGATTGGCGCCAAGCCCGGCCCGATTGTCGTCCTGACCCGCGAAGGCGAGCGGGCCGAGTTTCAGGATGATGCCCTCGTCGACGAACTGCGTTCCTGGGGCGGGCCGGAACCGGAAGACCCGATCGCTGCCTTCGCGGCCCTGGCCAAATCGCTGGGCCTGCTGGGGAAGCGCGTGGGGATGGAGGTGCCGGCCTACTACCTGCATCCGCACCATTACCTGCAAATAAAGGCCTGTCTGGGCGATTCGCTGGTCGCCGAGCCCACAGAGTTGGTGCATCAGTTGAAGATGGTGAAATCAGCGACGGAACTTGTCTACATCCGGCAGGCGAGCGAGATTGCGGACCGCGCGATGGGCGTGTTTGTCCGGGCACTGCGGCCAGGCCGTTCAGAACTGGAGGTGGCCGGTGATGTCTACCATTCACTGCTGACGGGTGGCAGCGGGCTGGCGGCAAGCCCCATGAACCTCGTTTCTGGTCCGCGTTCGAGTTTTAGCCACGGCCCGCCGACGAACCGCCGGATGGAGCCGGGCGATTACGGCAGCATCGAATACGGAACCACATACAGGCGATACACTTCCACCATTGGCCGGCAATTCTGTCTGGGCCAGCCGACGCCGCGGATGCGGGAGCTGTACGATCTTGTGCGCCGGGCCTGCGACGTGCAGATCGCGGCGATCCGCGCGGGCGTCCCGGCGATTGTGCCCTACGAAGCCTCGAAGCGAGTCATCGCCGAGGCGGGCTTGGATCACGGCCGCGTCCACACCTCAGGCTACGGCCTGGCCCCAGGCTTCCCTCCCACCTGGGGCGAACCGATCCACATGTTCGGCGGCAATCGTTACACGCTGGAGGCCGGAATGGTGGTGACCATTGAGCCACCGGTGTTTTTGGGCGAGGAACGCCTCGGTGCGCGGATCATCGACAACGTGCTGGTGACCGAAACTGGAACAGAACTGCTCTCGACCTTCAGCCGCGATTTGATCGAGGTGATGTGAATCTGGAGAGACTGGGAAGTATCGTCCCATTGCGAAGAGAGATCGCGGAACATTGAGGAATCCGTTGACACCCGCGTTCCGGGCTGATATGCTAGTCGTTCCTCAAGTGCGGCGGCAAAATCGTCGAAATTGAGGTGTCGTCTGTCAAAGTGACGCTTGAAAAGGACGGCGCAGAAACCACCGGGGGATTAGCTCAGCTGGGAGAGCGACAGGCTGGCAGTCTGTAGGTCAGGGGTTCAAATCCCCTATCCTCCAATTCACGCAAGGGGCACTCTTCTTTCAGAAGAGTGCCCCTTTTTGCATTTCCATGCCGGATGAAATCGTCCTCGATTTCCAACGCGAATCGAGCCGCTTCTCTTTTTCTGCAAGTTCCGCTTGGAGCAGCGCGGGGCAGTCGCAGATTTGTCGCAATCGTCAAGAGTTTTTCTGTTAGCATGCGGGCATTGACTGGGAGCGGAGCACACCACCCCACGAGTCCGTCATGCGCTGCATACAGCTTTCGGCATCGCGATCTGCCTCAGCGTCTCTGTCCGCGGAATTCCGCCACTGGGAAACGACCGCGCATCATTGCAGACGGCAGATTTGGTTGTTTGTCTTTGTGTTGACGGCAGTCGGTTTCGTCAGCGGACTGTTTGCAGACGAGCCCTACACCTTGCAGTCTGTCCCGGAACCCCCGGCGATCTCGGAGAATGAACCGAAGGCGACGGAGTTTTCTCTCAGGCACGCCGCAGAAGCGCTGGATGTCGAAGCGCTGCATTGGCAGAAGACAAGACAGTGTGCCGCGTGCCACACGCTCCCGCCGTATCTCATGGCGCGCCCGGCACTCTCGGGCATCGTGCCAGAACCGCCTGAAGTCCGGCAGTTCTTCGAGGACATTGTTGCCAGGCGGCTGGAACCCGAGCCGAATCTCCCGAAGGATGCAATCGCTGCCGTGACGATCCAGGTGGCGGCCGCCCTGGCGCTGCATGACCGGGCGACAACGGGCAGGCTCCATCCGCGCACGCGCGAAGAACTCGACCGAATGTGGACGCTTCAACGCGAGGACGGAAGCTGGGAATGGCCTTTCCGCGACACGCCGCCATTGAAGTGCGACAACCATTATGGAGTGACGCTCGCGGCTCTCGCCACGGCGCTTGCACCTGAGGACTATGTGAAGACTCCACAGGCCGAGCGCGGCCTGGCGGCAATTCGCCAACACCTGAAGAGCCACGCATCGTGGACTCTGCACCAGCGAATCATGCTCCTGTGGCTGAGCAGTTGCCTGGAGGACATCGTCACCGAAGAACAGCGAACGCAATGGATCGACGAGTTGAAGTCGGCCCAGCGCCCCGATGGTGGCTGGTCGATGGCCACGCTCACAGAGAACAGCCGCGAACCAGAACGGCAAACGGATGAGGCAGGAATGGCCCGCAGTCAACCCGGGCACGGCGAGTCGTTTCTTGTCTATGTCGGCCGCAGCAAAATCTATCGCACATCCCTGGCCAGCGATGGATATGCCACCGGACTCAGCCTGTTCGTCCTGCGGCAAGTCGGCGAACCCGCTGCAACCCCGGCACTGAGGCGCGGCGTTGCGTGGCTCAAGACCAACCAGCGGATCAGCGGCCGCTGGTTCACGCCGTCGCAGGGGTGGCACACCGAGCATCGCATTGCCAACGCCGGCAGCGCATTTGCGGTGCTCGCACTGGAGGCCTGCGGCGAGGTGAAATGAGGGTTTGGCGGCCTGAGTCGGTCGCAGTGCATGCCCTTCCTGGCTACCTCGTCGCAGATTCCAACTGGTATGCTGCGCCAATAGCTCACCGGTTCGATCCTGAGGGGTGCCTTTCGATGCGATTCCACACCGTGCCTGCCTTCCTGGTGATGTCCGTACTCTTCGTTCTCTCAGCGACCGCGCGTTCAGGTGAAGACGCCTACCGACTGACACAGCTCGGCGGCGAAATGAACGCGAAGGACAAGGCATCGCTGGAAGAGCAGGTTGCGAAGAAGCCCAACGACGTCGAATCGAGAACGAAGCTGCTGGGTTACTATTTCATCAAGGGACGGCAGGACGCGGATGCCAAATCGGCCACGCAGCGTCACGTCGTGTGGCTCATTGAAAATGCGCCGGAATCGCAGGTGCTCGGGCTGCCTTATGGCCAGATCCACCAAAACCGCAACCCAGAAGGTTACAGGCTGGCCAGAGAGGCTTGGCTAGCCGTCCTCAAAAAATCGCCAGAAAATCTGTCCGTGCTCTGGAACGCCTCCAGCTTCTTCCTGCTGGAGGACCAAAAACTCTCTGAAGAGCTGCTGCTCAAGGGGCAGGGACTCGATGCGAAGGATGCCCGGTGGCCCGCATCACTCGGTCAGATCCATTCCCTGAAATTGATTTCCCTCCCCGCGGGACCGATGCGGAAGACCACAGCGGAAAAGGCATTCCGGCAATACAAGCTGGCCTACGATCTCTCTGGCGCGATGGAAGGCGAAGCCATTTTGTCCGACTTGGCAAAAGCCGCCATTGAGTCCGGTCTGATTGACGAGGCCAAGAAGTATGCGACGCAGATGCTCGATGGCGACAAAGACGGGTGGAATCACGGCAATCATGTTCATCACGGCAACCTCATCCTTGGCCGGATTGCCCTGCTCGACGGAAAGGTTGACGAGGCAAAATCGAGGCTGCTTCTTGCCGGCAAGACCGAAGGTTCGCCGCAATTAAGCTCCTTTGGCCCCAACATGCTCCTGGCGAAGGAACTTCTTGAGCGCGGCGAAACCAAGGTGGTCCTGGACTATTTTGAACTCTGCAAAAAGTTTTGGGATTCACGCCGAAAACTGGAGACATGGGGGGAGGACGTGAAGGCAAACCGCACCCCCGACTTCGGGGCAAATCTTGACTACTAAGTCCTCGCCACCGCGGACGACAATCTCCGTGCGAATCATGTGGCGATGACTCCGATACGGGGCTCACGGTTTCCAGGCTGCCGTCCCATCCGCTTGCCGAGAGGCTCGACGGGGATATGAACGAGTTTCTCACCCCCACGCCAACAATCAACAGCGATCATCCCGCTATCGTCGCATTGGCAAACGAACTGGCACGTGACGCCATTGATGATGTCAGCGTGGCTCAGCGGTGTTTTGTCTGGGTGCGTGACAATGTGCTGCACAGTTCAGACTGTGACAGTCCCATTGTGACCTGCCGTGCTTCCGACGTACTCCAGCACCGCGTCGGCTTTTGTTACGCGAAAAGCCACCTGCTGGCCGCGCTGCTGCGGGCACGAGCAATACCCACAGCACTCTGCTATCAGAGACTCGCAGTCGATGACACGGGCAAGACGTTTTGCCTTCATGGATTGGTGTCTGTTTATCTCCATCGTTATGGGTGGTATCGCCTTGATCCGCGAGGAAACCACGCCGCCGTTTCCACGGACTTCACTCCACCGGTGGAGCATCTCGCGTTCGAACTGTGCATGCCTGGCGAAGAAGATCTCCCCGGTCTGTTCGCGGACGCGCTGGATTGCGTCGTGTCCGCGCTGAATCAGTGTTCCACAGCCGATGAAGTGCGAGCCAATCTCCCTGACGCTCCCTCCCGGAATTGAAGCCATGCGACTCGTGCGGCAGGCACTGGAGTGAAGACAAGGCATGCGATTGAGGAGGCTCAGAACCGTCGAGCTGGCGGGCGTTTCGACGTGGTGCTTGGAACGATGGTCCACCGCCTGTTTCCGCCGCCACTTCGCATTTTCCAGGATTCCTGCCGATCGCCTGCAAGATTTTTCAACCGGCGGCAACAATCTGGTGTTATGGATGCGAACCCGACAATCCGGATTGATGGGGCGGCGGCACTCGCGGCGCACGGGCGGTGGCTGCGCACGGTGATCCTGGCGCGGACAGGAGAACCCGGCGCGGTCGACGACGTGTTTCAGGAGGTGGCCTTGGCGGTGTCGAAGCCACAGGTCCACTGGCAGGAGGTTCTGCGGGTCGAGCCGTTTCTGTATCGCCTGGCGGTGCGGCAGTCGCTGCTGCACCGGCGACGGGCCGGCCGGCAGCGGCGGCTGCAAATGCGGTGGATGCACGAGAATGGGCATCCGGCCGAAGAGCATCGCGATCCGGGGGAGTGGCTGCTCGCGCTGGAGCTGCGGCAGACCGTGCGTGAGGCACTGCAGACGCTGCTGCCGAAGGATCGGGAGATCCTGCTGCTCAAGTACACCGAAGACTGGAGCTACCACCAACTGGCGGCCCATCTGGGGATTGGTCACAGCGCCGTCGAAGCCCGCCTGCATCGGGCGCGGCAGCGTCTGCGGGACCAGTTGGTTCAAACATCTGTCAGCGAGACGATTCGATAATGTCCGACGACGACAAGCAGTGGACGAGACTGATCGACGGCGAGTTGTCGTTTTCCGAACAGCGGACGCTGCTGGCCACGCTCGATGTAACGCCGGACGGCTGGAGGCGGCTTGCCCTCGGGTTGCTCGAAGCCGAGGTCTTTCGGCGTGAACTGCGGACTTGTGCTGCTCCGGATCCCGTTGTCGTGGCGCTGCCCTCCCAGTCCGCGAAACCCGTCACACAGCGCCGCGTGCATTCGGCCATCGCCTGCATGATCGGCCTGATCTGCCTGGGGCTTGGAATGGGAATCGAGCATCGTCTCCAGCCGATCGCTGCCTTCGTGGATCCGGCGCTGCCGGCGACAACCCCCATCGCGGCGGCCGCGGGCCTGATGCCGCAGACGATGAAGCTGGTGTTCGCCGATGGGCCGACGGGAGGTCAGTCTGTCGAAGTGCCGATCATTGATGCCGAAGGAGCCGAGGCGGCAGAGCTGCTGCGGCAATCGGCGGTGCCTGACGAATGGCGGCAGCGGATGGAGGCGCAGGGATACGTGATTCACGAGGAGCGCAAGTACGTTCCCGTTTCTCTGACGAATGGGCGGCAAGGGATTGCCCCCATCAGCGACGTCGTGGTTGAACATCAACCCGTCGCGTTTCAGTAGTTCTCTTTTGGGAAGGAGCGAACCATGCGGCGAGTTGTCCTCTGGGGAATGTTGGCGGTCCTGTCGATGCCGGTCCTCGCGGTGGCTCAAGAGCAGCCAACGCCCCCGCAGGCCGGCAGCAAGGCTGAACCGGCCGCCCCTGCGGGTGGAGCGGTGTTTGAGTACAGTCCGGCGCAACTGACCGCGCCAGTCACGGTCGCGCAGAAGACCGAGTATAAAGAATTGAAATACTGGATCGGCCTGTCGTGCGCCCCGATTGACGAAACCCTGCGCTCCCAGTTGGGGCTCGCCGACGGCGGACTGGTGATTCGACAGGTCGCCGAGAACAGCCCCGCCAAGGTGGCCGGACTCGCGATTCACGACATCATCACGGAAGTAAAAATCGGCGACAAGACGCACAAGCCGGCAGATCTCACCCAACTGACGGCCCTGGTCCAGCAGGCGGAAGAGAAGCCCCTGACGTTTGTGCTTTTGCGCCAAGGCAAGGTGCAGAGCATTGCAGTCACGCCGAAGGACCGGTTTACCGCCATATTGCAGGCACAGACCGCCCCTGCCCTGGCAGGTGACCCACGATTCGTGGATGCGAACCAATCGTACTTTCGTCTGGCGGGTCCGGTCCTGTCATTGCGGGCAACACACGTTGGACCTGTGAATCTGCCAGACGACATCACCGTGGTGATCACCAAATCGGGCAGCGGGCCGGTGGAGATCACAGTCCGGCAGAAGGACCACGGGGAATGGAAGCTGAAGGAAAAAGAATCCGCCGCCCAGCCGGAACAGATCAATCAGGCCGTCATCAGTGTGCTGGGATACCTGTCGCGGCTCGGCGGTCACATCGCGGTGCGGGACGGCCAGCAGGTCTTCAGTCTGGAACCCGGTCCTCACGTCAATTTCAGCATGTCTCAACTGGGCACTCTTTATGGTCCAGAAACGAAAATTCTTTCCCGCACGTCCATCACTCCTCCGCCAGTCGCGGTTCCCTTTCAGAAGCTGCCGACACTGTTCTCCATGCAGCAGCGGCTCGACGAAATCCAGAAGCAGCAGGAACAGGTGACGAAAGCCCTTGAGGAACTGCGGCAGGAAGTGCGAAAGTCGCAGCCACAGGAGTGAGGGTAGGTGCCCAATCCACGGGCTCTGACCGCTTTCCTACTCGCTCGTCTGATCGAGGCCTCCATCTTCGATGGCGGCCTCGATCAGTTTACGTTCCCGCTCGATTTCCAAAGTCAGTTCCTGTTCGCTGGGCAGGAACTGCAGATACTTCGACGCGAAAATCTGACGCCCTTCGTTGAGCACGGAGTATTTCGCCACGGCTTCGCTTTTGTCGGAGCAGAGGATCAAGCCGATGGTGGGGTTGTCGCCGGCCACCTTGAAGCGATCCTCAAAGAGCCGGACGTAGCCGTCCATCTGGCCAACATCACGGTGCGTCAGCCTGCCGATTTTCAGGTCAATCAGCAGGAAGCACTTGAGGATGTAGTTGTAAAAGACCAGATCGATGTAGAAATCGTCATCATCAAACCGGATGTGCTTTTGGCGGGCGACAAACGAGAATCCCTTGCCAAGTTCCAGGAGGAAGGACTGCAGGTTGTCGATGATCGCCTGTTCAATGGTGCTTTCTTGCAGATCGGGAGAATCAGGCAGGCCGAGAAATTCCAAGACATACGGCGTTTTGAGGATCGCCTCCACCGGTGTGGGTTCACCTGTGAGTCTTTCCCGGTCGATGGCGAGAAGACCGGCCCTTCCGTGGTTGGCAATGATTCGCTGGAAGTATGACGACTGGATTTGCCGTTCAAGCTGGGTCTTCGTCCAGCCGCATTCAGCAGCCTCCCGCTCGTAAAACCCGCGGGCTTCGCTGTCCTGAACCCGCATGAGTGCGCGGTAATGCGACCAAGAGAGCAATGGCGAGAAGCCTGGGGTGGTTTTGCCGACAGGCGGGACGGCCAATTCGCCACCCGCTGGGTGACGTTTTGAGCTTGCCCCCGCGAATTCGTCACCCGCCGGGTGACGAATTGCGTCGAGACGATCCGAGTAAGCCTGATAGAACAGCCTGAAATACTTCAAATTGGTTGCAGAAAAGCCTTTACCGTACTTTTCGGTCAACCGGACGGACAAGTTCTCGATAACCCGCTTTCCATATTCTCCCCGCTCCTCGCCCGCTTGAATGACCAGCACAATTTCCCGGCCGATCAGCCAGTACGCCAGCACCATGTTCGTATTGATCGAACGCACAACATTACTGCGCGCCTCATCGAGGATGGTGGCGACTCGTTGGAAAAGGCCATCCACCTGCTGCTCGCTCAACTCGTTCCGTGTGCCCTTTTTCTTGGTCATGGCACCTTAAACTCGCATCAAAAAGGGACGTCAAAAGACTCGAAAATCGGCATGTCGCGTCCCCTGTCATCGTCCGTGGGCAGCGAGTCTCCTTCGAGATCCTCCGGTTTGATGCAGCCCCACATTTCGCACTGGTGCAGCCAGATCGGATCGGCATTCCGGGCAATGAACTCGTGAACGGGCAGGCCCTCAATCAGTTGGGGACGTGCCACACGCTTTTGCTTGCCATTGATGAAGACCGTCATGAACTTCCGCTGTAGTTCACGGCGCGCACTTTTTTCGGCGGCGGTTCGCTTGGGTTTTGACATGGTTGGTCTCAGGTTCGGAATCCACGGACCGCCATGCGATTTCGTGGCCCTCCGCGGGCAGGATGATACCAGTCGTGGTTGAAGCCGAACCAGTCAACACAGGTCGACTGGTCTCGGGTTCAAGCCGTTCCAGACTGTTGCCAAACCAACTCATTCGCCGCTCAAAATCGCCATGACACTTTCTTGGCCGCGTTCTGCGGCACGGTCGAGCGGCGTGCGGTTCTGGGCATCGATGGCACTGCGGTCGGCACCGTTCTTCAGCAGGAACCTGACGATGTCGCAGTGGCCCGCGGCGGCTGCCTCATGGAGCGGAGTCGTTGGTCCCCCCCCGCACGAAGCAAGTGCTGGGTTTCCCCGGACCAGGGCCTCGACCTTGAACAGCAGACCCCAGCTCGCGGCAGCGCAGATGCCAAAGAACTCCGGAGCCGCGCCGAAGCAGTCGTCGACGGCAGCCGGATCTGCGCCGGCGACTCTCAACACATTGATCGTCTCCCCAGACCCGCTGAAACAGGCCCAATGCAGCGCCGTGGCTCCCAGAAACGACCGAAACGCAAGGTCATGAGGCTTGCCCAGCAGGAACCGCACAACCTCTGTCTGCCCATTCCGGCTGGCGTGGCACAGGGCATCCGAGATCTGGTCAGCCGCCTCCAAAGGCGGACACGGCTGGCACGTCCCCTCCGCATCTCGTCGCGTGCTCCCGGTCCGTGCGGCCCCTGCGAGCAACGACCCATCCTCCGCAAAAAAGCCCTGCACCTGTTCCAGCAAACCCAGCCCAGCGGCCGAGTACAGGTCTGGCTGCACGGCCAGCCTGACCAGCGCTCGGGCGAAATCCATGGCGCAGCACGTCGCCGCCCACGACAGCGCGTTGTGCCCCGAGTCGCGGATGTGCAGTTCTGGATCCGCGCCATGCGCCAGGAGCACGATGGCCAGCCGCGCGTCGTTGAACTGCGCGGCGACATGCAGCGGCGCCTGTCCGGCTGGACCATAGGCATTGGCCAGCGCCGGGCGGGCGGCAAGGATTTGCGAGGTGGCGCCGACATCTCCGTCGCGCACTGCGGCCAGCAGGTTCAGCAGTTGCGGGTCATTCGGATCGACCGCTTCCTCCGGGATGGGAAACGTGGCGAGAACAGGGAACACCTTGCGGAGTTGTTCGCGGACCGTTTCGACGTGTTCGATCATGGCCCGCCAGTTGGGAAAGCCGTACTCGCGCGCCAGCTCCAACTGGGCGTCGTGAAGCTTGATTTCGGGTGCTGACTGGCGAAGCAGGTCGAGCCGGTCCTTGGCGGTCTTTTTGAGCCACTCGACACTGGCGCGGAGGGGGAGAAAACGAGGCATGGCACTTCTATCCCGAAAGATCGCCCGGAGTGCGCGTTCGCAGGCAGGAAGAAGGCAGATTGCGGGAAGCCTCAGGTGGGTTCAACCCTTCACGCGCACGTAAGTCACCTGAATTGACTGAAGGCCACTCTATGCACGTGCGGCCGCATTTTCAATCGCATTCAGCAGCGGCCCCCGGCGCAATGGAAAAACTTCAATTACCACAGCGTGCAATCGGCGCAATCGATGCGGTATGCTGCACCGAGTTCAATCCCCGGTGCCAATGTTGGAGTGTCGCATGCGACGGAATCGACTGGTTCTCTGCCTCGCCGTTGTGGTTCTGTCCTGCCTTCCGTTCAAGGCCCACGGGGCGGATTCGTTTGACCGGCAGACATCAGGCCAATTGCAGGAATTGGCGGAGAAGCAGAAGCCACTGATGGAGCTGACGATGCCCCAGGCCGCGCGGCTCAAACCGCTGCCCGGTCTGGAAACGGCCGGACTGGTGATCAAGACCGAGAGCGGCAATTGGGCCAAGGCCTTGGTCAGTTGGGGATTCCGCAAGAGTGCTGGCAAGCCAGTGCCGGTGGTGGTGCTCGAACGCCATGCGACCTTTGGCCCCAACGGCGACATCACGCTGGCCTCCGGGAAGAACGTGATGCTGTTCCCGGGGTTTTCCTTCGATTTCGACATCGGCCAGGTGGTGCCTGAAGGGATGGGGGCCGACCTGCAAATCAGCCCCACCGGCTCAGTGCGGGCCGTCGACTCGGCCACCATCTTCGCCCTGGACGGCTCGACCCTTGAACCGGAAGCCAAGTCGGCAAAGCCCAACCCCGCCGACCATGACGGCGTGCTGCCCCGCGATTTCACCGGGACGTGGCTCATCAATGCCGACGGCCGCTGGCAGGGAACCTGGACACTGAACATCGACGAGGAAGGCAATGCGAAAGGCGAATTCCTTTCCGACGAAACCAAAAGCCTGTACCAGATCTCTGGCAAGGTTGCCCAAGGCCACCGCATCAAACTGAACATCGAACTGGCCAACGCCACCCAAAGCTTCGATGCCTTCCTCTGGACGAAGGACAAGTCCGCCATGGCCGGCACACTGACCATGGCCGGCAAGACCTTTGGGTTCTATGCGGTCCGCGATGGGAAGAATTAAGGGAACATGCGGTTCCACATCGAGCCAATTTCTCGGGCGGGCTTCCCGCGGTATTCGGCACAGGTCGGAGATCTTACCGTCGAGATCAAACGGCACAGACCCATCCTGAACATGTTGAGTCTGTATGTGGATTGGCAGTTCCATTGGCCAAGGCGCGGGAACGTGCGGGTTCGCCTTCCGGGTTATGGCGTGGCCTTCAAGCGTGTGTGGTCAATCCTGCTTGATGACGAGACGATTTGCGAGGGGGAGTTAAGGCAGAGCTTCCTGCCGTCACGTGATAAGGGAATCCACTGGAGGTTCCAGGGAGAAACCTTCCGTCATCAACGGCTGCCGCGGATGCGGATCATGGCTGCCTTGCTGAACCAACACAAGGTGATCGCCTGTTGGAACCCTCCCGGTTGTTATTTGCATTTGCGGGGTTGCACACGTCTCAAGCGGGTGGAGGGTGTCATTCATCCTTCGCTGTCGCCTGACGCCGTCATCGCCGTCTTTGGAATCATCGTGGCAGCTTTGGTGCATGAAGACAGCGGACTGTGATTCGAGGCCGCGACGGCAGTTACGCCTGGCGCATCAGGCTGATGCGGTCGACGATGGTGTCCTTGAACTCGTGGGTCTGCCGACCGCGGCGGAAGGTGAGGATGCGGTCGGCGTGGGCCAGCAGGAGTTCCGGCTCGGTCGAGGCGAGAATCACAGCGGCTCCCTGATCTTTGAGACCGCGCACCAGGCGGAGGATTTCATCCTTGGCGCCGACATCCATGCCGCGCGTGGGTTCCTCCAGAATCAGCACCTTGACCGGTCCCAGCAGCCACTTGGCCAGCACCACCTTCTGCTGGTTTCCACCCGAGAGGTTTCCCGCCCGCAGCCTGGGCAGCGCCGGCCTGCAGAAGACACGCCCCAGCAGTGGCTTCGTAACCGCAGTCTCGCGTCCGCGGGTGACCCAACTGCCAACGCTGCGACGGAGGTGGGCCATGGTCACGTTCTTGTAGATCTCGCTGCTGCGGACGAGCGTTCTGGCACGGTCGGCGGCGACAAGCACCACGCCCCGCTTCACCGCGTCACGCGTGTCTCCGGGCCTCAGCCGCTGCCCATTAAACACGACGTCGCCCGAGCTGGGCCGCAGCGCTCCGGCGATGGCATGGGCCAGTTCCTGGTGTCCGGCGCCAACAAAGCCGTACAGCCCGAGGCATTCACCCGGAGCCACGTCCAGCTTCACATCCTGAAAGAGGCCCGTGGCACACAACCCGCGGACCTCGATCGCGGGTGGTCCGCTGCGCTGCGGGGGCAGCTTCGCCGCCTCCTGCGCCCCCCAGGCATGCGACTCAGCCTCGGCAGTGGTGCGGCCGAGCATCGTGTCGATGACTGTGTGCTTGTCCAACGACTTGGCCGGGGCGGTCAGCAGCTTGCGACCGTCTTTGAGAATGGTCACACGGTCGCAGATTTCCAGCACATCCTCAATGAAGTGGCTGATGAAGACGAGAGCCACGCCGCGCGACCGCAACTGCTGGATCAGTTGGAACAGCCGCCGGGTTTCCGGGGGGCTGAGCGCACTGGTGGGTTCGTCGAGAATCAGCACCCGCGCGCCGCTGTGCAGTCCGCGGGCGATCTCAACCATTTGGCGGATGACCAGGGGGTAACGGTCGAGCCGGCGGCGGACATCAATGTCGATCTCCATTTCGCGGAGAAACTGCCGCGCCTGCCGGTTCATCGTCCGCCAGTCGACGGCACCCCAGGCGGTCAGTGGCTGCCTCCCCAGAAACAGGTTCTCGGCCACCGAAAGCTGCCCCACGCCCGACAGTTCCTGGTAGACCATGGCAATGCCATGTGCCAGGGCCACCTTCGGCGACGCCAGCGAGACCGGGCGGCCCTCCGCGAGAATCTGCCCTTCATGGTCCGGAAGAACACCCGCCAGAATCCGCATCAGCGTGCTCTTGCCGGCCCCGTTCGCGCCCACGACACCGTGGACCTCGCCTGCTTCCAGCGCAAAATCGACCCCCTGCAGGGCGACATTCGCCCCGAACCGTTTGCCAATCCCCCGGCATTCCAACTGCGGCGGCGGTGCATCCCAAGGATTGGCCATTCCCTCGGAGGTGACCGGGAGGAGAAAGGTCATGGAGAATTCCTGCGAGGGTGGGGCGGACTCAGTCGCTCATGCGATACCACAATGCTACACAATCACTCGTCCGGAGCCACTGCTGGATAGCCCTTGGTCTCCCCCTTCAGCTTCGCGGTCCTTTCTCCATAGCTTGACCCTCCCCAGCAGACCAAAAGGACGCGCCCTGACTTGCTGATCAGGCACAGCCCTCCCCAAGTCGCCCGATACTCTTGATCTTTGCAGCCGAAGAATCGATACACCGTGGCCTCCGTTTTTACAGAGATCATTTGCAGCACCTCTTCATGAGCCTCGCTGGCTGCTGCCGGGAAGATCTCCCTGAGAATGTCTTCGACGGCACGGCGCTCATCACTCAGTGGTTTCGGACCACCCGTTCGGCACAACCCCAGCTCTTCGCAATATGCAAGATACGCTTCCGTCAGAGCGCTCTCGTGGCCCTTCTCAAAGTCGGGGGTCAGCATGTCGAGATATTGGTTTCGATACCGCTCTCGCACGCAATCGATGGAGCTTGTTGCCTCAACGAGCCGGTGGTATTCCGGAAACAATCTGTCAATGTCTGCCGCTGAGGCATCAACCATTCGGACACTCTCATATCCCCAGGCAGACATCCACACCTGAAAAAGCACGCAGCACGAACCGACCGCCAGCGTCCCCATGAGCAGGCATCCGAGTACGAAATGAGCCCGAGCCGGCGCGGCCATGTCTGCTTGCCTTGCGAATTCGCGGCTTGAATCCGCCTCAAAGTCACGGTCGGGGCGCGCTTGTGCAGGCGAAGTCCATGGTGGCCATGAGCCTTTCACCCACCCGGACTTTTGCCGAGAAAAAGAACGTCTGCCCCATGCGGTCGGTCACGTCGGCCTCAATCTCCAGCAGGTCGCCGGGACGGACGATCTGCTTGAATTTCACATGGTTGAGCCGTGCGGCGACTGGGACATTACCCTCTGGCAGCGCCGCCGTTGGATCGGTCAGCCCGCGGCGGGCGACGAGGATCGCCCCCGCCTGCATGGAGGCTTCGCACAGGATGACACCCGGCAGAATGGGTTCGCCTGGATAGTGCCCGCGGAAGCCATCCCAATCGGGTGACACGAACTTCCGGGCCAGGATGCGCATTTCAGTGACATCGACAACTTCGTCGATCCACAGGAAGGGTGGACGATGCGGAAGCAACTCCTGAATTTGCTGCGTGTTGAGTGCGGTCACGATGTCACGGCTGGTAGAGGATCAAGTCTGTCTAAGCGCCAGAAGGGCATGATAAATCGGCAGGCACGTGGTCACAATCACGGCGAGGAGGAACGGGGCACAGTGGCCAGAGGCTCTTCATTCAACGCCAGCCGCCGGGCCTTCAAGAGAAACGCATTCGCCGCCTCATAGTCGGGACGTTCCGGAAGTTGGGTCTCTTCCAAGGCCTTGTCGAATTCTGCGTGCAGTTTCAGCCGCCAGGACTCGGTCTCTTCCCACGGAACCTCACCGCGTTTGATCGCCAGCAACTGCTCGCGGTGTTCATCCACCCGGACTGGCACGAAGCCGTTTCTCAAGACGCTGATCCCCGAGATCTGCAGCCGGATCAAATGCATCACGTGCTTCCATTTGACCTGTCCCTGGTTTCGCAGATCGGACTGCATCTTCTTGAACTGCGACAGCACGTACCCGTTGTATGTCTGGTAGACCAGCCGTGACAGAAACACCGACCGCATCCCCAGCAGCTCTTCCGCCAGCGGCGTGGCGTGTTCCACCAGCGGTGTGTACAGGCACTCCAGCACGTTCGGGTTGGCCTTGAGCGCCAGCACCAAAAACCGCTGCAGTTCCCAGTACTGCTCCTGGGTTTCGTAACAGTCGATCTGCTCGGGAACACCGTACAAAGACCAGTGCAGGTCTGCCGGCGGTAGGAAAATTCCGCGATAATCGGTGTCTGAATTGTCATCGTCCAGGCCATACGCCCGCGAACCGATGACACACCGGAAGATCACCCGGTCGAACAGATTGCTGCGGGCGGCAGTGATCTGCGCATCGCCAATCTCCCCCTCCTTGAACTGCGCCAGCAGCATGATCTCCCCGCGGCCCAAGGACTCCTCGGCACCGTCGGGAAAGCGGACCCGGTAATCATGCTCCAGGTCGCTGGGAGCGCGGACCACGACGCCCACCGCACCGCGCGGGTGCAGCATCCGGCCGCCGCGGCCCAGCACGTCCCGCAGGGCGACAACCTGGGTTCCGGCAGAGTAAATCAAGTTCGGATGCTGATGGACCCGCTCGGACATGTGGCTCTCTGCAAACGCCTTGGAATGAACGGCTCACCAACCGCTGGCAACGGAAGAATTTTTCGAAGCCGCCCATTCTTCAACGCTCTTGAGGCGATTCTGGGGCATTCGGTTCGCTTTGCCAATGAAGACAGCCGGCGTCACCGGGGGGCTTACTGTGTGCCACTGGTCAGCTTGTCTGCCAGTGCGAACGGGATTCAACTCTGCCAATGAAGTGACTTCACTGGAGCTTTCTGGGAGCGAGGTCGTCCGACGCTCGCACTGGCAGCGAGCTGACCAGTGGCACCCGGCGGGTGGGGAGCAGCCCGAAGTTCAAACCATTCCCAGCCGCTTCCGCATGCCCCACTCCAGAGACAGCACCCCCACAAAGAGGATGAGCAGTGGCCAGTTGTCGTAAAGTTCGATCGTTCGCGCCTGCCGCATGTTGGCGGCGAGCGCTTCACGCTTGAGGCGCTTCAAATGATCGCCGAGCTTGTCTGGTGCGACGGACGTGCCGCCAGTGATGCGTGACAGCTCCGCCAGCAGACCGGGGTCGGCGGCGGGGTTGTGCAGTTCCAGGTCCTGCTCGTAGACAATGAAGCGGGCCTCGGCCGGCATGCCCACCGATTGGCCGTCTTTCTTGGCGTTGACGACGACGCGATATTCGCCGGGCAGTTGAGTGCTTTCAAATTTGCCCTGACGGTCCTCGCCAGTGCCCGTCGGAGGAACGGACCATTTCTTGTCTTTGGCTCCAACCACGTCCACCGAGAAGACGGCATCCGTGATCGGTTGTCGCTGGGCGTCGCGGGCACCGAAGGAGAAGTCAATCGGCTGGCCCGGCCGGACGCGGCGGGTGTCCAGCTTGACCCACAGGGAGCTGTCACCCTGCACATCTTTGTGGGCGAGCCACAGGATGACCTGCTGCCAAAACCGCTGGTGCTGCTCCAACTGGCCGGCCTGCGGCCACTGATACGTGGTGTCGGCGGCGAAAGCCATCGTCCGGGCGCGGCCCACGTCCTGAGCCACGAGGAGCGGGTATTTTTCGGCGGACTCCGCCAGGGTGATCGCCAGGGGCTTGAGTCCCGTCCAGCGATTGGCCCCCTGCAGCGGTGCCAGTTCCCGCCACTTTTCTGCGTTCTTGGCAGGGATGTCCAACCGCATCACGAAATGCTGCATCCCCTGGGAGTGAGGCAGCATCTGCAACGGCTGGTCGTACTGTTGAGTCAGGTCGACTTCGTTCCCGGTGCGAACTTCCGTGCGCAGCATCCGCACCGGCAGCAGATCCGCCAAGGGCGTGGTGGCATATCCGCCCGCACCGAACGTGTGGTAGCCGCCGAGCATGATCAGCCCCGAGCCGGCTTCGACACTGCGGGCCAGCTTTTTCAATAGTTCATCGCCGAACACACTGGCCGGCACATCGCCAAGGATGTAGACGTCGTACTTGCCTGGCTCGAACCATTCCGGCTCCAGCCGGGTAACCTGACCGCTGGGGATGCGGCGGATCTCCTTGAAATCGAGCTGAATGTCGGGAGACTCGTCCATGCGGCGAATCCACTTCTGCTCGGGGCGGACCGTGTCGAAGTACGCCACGTTGATGCCGCCACGGAGCACCGTCAAAAAAGTGGTGATCGAGTTGTTGGCGACCAACGTCTCGCCGTCCAGCGGCACCGCTTCGACCGCGAGTTTGACTTCGCCCGGCAGATCCGCCACGAACTCCAGCTCCACTGCCTGCGTGGCGTCGTTGCTGGTGGGGCGGATTTTTTTGGGTGGGGCCGCCAATTTCATTTGGGGAGGTCCGCCAGCCACGCCCGGCGTTTCGATCATCAGCCGGACGAGGATGTCTTTTTGAGCCGCACCCAGGGCACGCAGCTTGGCCGTGGTGAGGACTTTGTTTTTGACGAACACCGTGGGGCTGACATTGAAGTCCTCGATCGCCAGATCGATGGCTGCTCCGCTGAGAGCCGAAGTGCCGATGGTCACGGTGTCCAGCCGCACTTCGTTGTCAACAAACCGCCGGGCGGCGAGCCGCGGGTCGAGATCATCCGGCGGCAGCGCCCGTTGCGCGCCATCGCCGAGGAGCAGGACGGTCAGCACGCGCTTGTTGCGGACCATTTGCAGAACACTGTCCAGCCCGGCCCCCATCGCCGTCTGTTCCCCCAGCGCGTCGGGCCGCAGGCCAAACGGACCGGGAGGACCGACCGGGACTGGCTTCGCCGGACTCTCGCCCGCCGCCTGAACTCCCCCTGGCGCAGCGCCGGGTGGCGGAACGGGAGCTGGCGCAACAGCGCCGCCGACCACCCGCACCGTTTTGTCGAAATCGGCAAAGATCAGTTCGACACCCTTGGGGAACGCCTTGAAGTCGGGTTCAGCGGCGGCAAGCACCTTCAGCAACTGCTGGCGGCGCGTCAGCCCCTCGGTCCCCTCCTTGATCCCCATGCTCCGCGAGTCGTCACCCAGTATGACGATCACCTGCGGACGGTCATCGTTGAGTTGCAGGTCGATGGCGGGCCGGAACATGGCAAACGTCAGAATCGCCCAGGCCGCCAGCCGAAGACCGAGAAGCGTCCGGCGCGATCGCGGAGGCAGCGCCGCCAGCCGCGTCCGGTACGTCCAGACGATGACGGCGAGCATTCCGGTGGAGACCAGCAGTGTGGCCAGCCACCCCCAGACGGGCAAAAAGGAGGGCGTCATGCGTATCGCGGGACGAGATCCCAGCGACTCAGGACTTCGGCTTCCCGGGCGCGCATCACCACCCGCTCCTCATCGGTCTGGTCGTCGTATCCGCAGAGGTGCAGGACGCCATGAACCAGATACAGCAGGCATTCGTCGTGCGCATCCCAGCCATACTGAGCCGCGCAGGCCAGGGCAGTTTGGGTGCTGATGACAACTTCTCCCGCCAGCTTCATCCCCCGCGCCCGGGGCACATCCAGGGCGGCGGGACCATCCGATTCGAGAAGAAAACTGACCACGTCAGTCGCATAGTCGTGGCCCAGATACTTGCGGTTCACCTCACGAATCTCCACATCATCCACCAGGGCGATGCTCAGCTCCGCCTCCTGCACACCCTCCGCCGCCAGCGTTCCGGACGCGATTTGCGTCAACCGCTCGTAGTCGATTTCGAGCAACTCCTGCTGGTCGGCGATTTCAATCTTGAACATGAAGGCTCGATTGGAAGTGACGGGACGACGTTTAGAGTGTACTCCAATTCGACTTCGCGGGAAAAGTGAGAGGGGGAATGGGCGAAATCGCGCATCGTTTGGTCAGAGATCCGACTTGACGCATTTTACCAATCGGCCGATGATTCGCGCGGACTGCCGAGAGGCAGAGACCGAGAGAATCGGACCAGTGAGCGAGGAACCCCGATAGCGGATGAAGAAGGTGGCGCAAGCCGCCCATCCGCGCCAGGGGTTCCGCAGCGAGCAAGACTTACCGGCGACGCCCGCATTTTTGAGAGCCACGGATGGCCACCGCGACACTCCCTTTTCCCACCTGGGAAAACCCGGCAGCTTTGTCAAACCGGAACCGGTCGGCATTCGCGAACTTCTTCCATCAGGCCGCCCGCGTGCTGGCGGTGGGTGTGGGGATCAGCATCCCGCTCTCCACGTCCATGGCCGAGATCCTGGTCGGTCTGTTTGCGGTCTGCTGGCTGCTGTCGGGTGAACTCCTCAATCTGCCCGCGACAATTCGGCAAAATCGAATTGCCGCCGCCTGTCTGGCGATGTTTGGCGTACTCCTGCTGAGCGCGACTTATGGGGCATCGTCGTGGCACGACACCGGCAAGGCCCTCGCCAAGTATCGCGAGTTCCTGTATGTGCCGCTGCTGGTCACGGTTTTCCAGGATCAGAAGCTGCGGCAATGGGGCCTGCGGGCCTTCATGGCGGGAGTGACGGTGATGATCCTGCTGTCGTATGGCGAATTTCTGTTCAAATTTGACATCGGCCTGCTCTCCAGCACCGACTTCGTGATCTTCAAAGACCGCATCATCCATGGGCTGCTGCTGGCGTTCTATGTGTTTGTGCTGTCGCATCAGATTGCCGAGGGGAGCAGGTACCGGTGGCTGCAGTGGGGCATGATCGCTCTGGCCCTGGGGAACGGCATGTTCCTGATTCAGGGACGGACCGGCCACCTCGTGCTGTCGATCCTGGTCATGCTGTTCATGTGGCAGCGGTTCCGCTTTCGCGGCCTGGCCTATGGGATGGTGCTGCTGACCATCGGCTGGGGGGCGATCTACCAGGTCAGCCCGGTGATCAAGAAACGCGTCCAAATGACGATGAACCAACTGCAGGATCAGTTCGGCGAGGAGAAGAAGCGCAATGAAGACGCCCGCCTTGAGTTCTACGAGTACAGCCTGAGGATCATCCGCCAAAACCCGTGGTTCGGCACGGGAACCGGTGGCTTCCTCAAGGCGTATCGGGACATTGCCGCGCACAACGGTGTCCCGGCGACGGAGGACCCCCACAGTGAATACCTGCTGCTGGCGGTTCAACTGGGAGCCTGTGGACCATTGGCGCTGTTGGCACTGTATGGCATGCAGTGGCTCACGGCGTTCCGGCTGCCGCAGACCGAACGCTGGCTGGCCCAGGGCGTGGTGTTCACCATCGCCTCCGGCTGTCTGGTCAATTCGCTGTTGTACGGATTCACCGGGGGCCTGTTCTTTGGCTACTTCACCGGCCTGGTGTTCGGCGCACTGCCGGCGGCTTCGGCCGTGGCTGCAGCCAAAACTCAGCCGGAAGCTCCGCTAAAATCCCAGGCGGCATAGTGGCGTGGGCTTCAGCCCATGCGGATGGAGCAATTCTCGGCAATTGCGGGTACAGGCTCGCGGTACGGCGTACATCGGCAATGTCCACCCCCAGTGAGCGAGGAACCCCGACAGCGGATGGAGAAGGCGGCGCGAGCCGCCCGTCCGCGCCAGGGGTTCCGGAGCGAGCAAAACTTAACAGTGAGCGAGGAACCCCGACAGCGGATGGAGAAGGCGGCGCGAGCCGCCCGTCCGCGCCAGGGGTTCCGGAGCGAGCAAAACTTAACAGTGAGCGAGGAACCCCGACAGCGGATGGAGAAGGCGGCGCGAGCCGCCCGTCCGCGCCAGGGGTTCCGGAGCGAGCCAGACTTACCAGTGCGAGTGTCGACATCGGTCCGATGCCGTTTGTCATCTGTGATGGCGGGCGGCTGCGCGTACATGCCGACTATCTGGGACTGCTCCAACGGCATGGCCTCGCCACCTTCGCGGCACTGTCGAAGTGCAACTTTGGCACCGTGGTCCGCACTATCGGGACGCGGCAGACGCGGCGGATAGTCCTGGAACATGAACTGGGCCGCCCCGGTGCGGCAACCGCCTGCTACCTCAAACGGCACGGACCACTGCCCTGGCGTGAGTATCTGAAATGCCTCCTGCGCGCGAACTGGCCGGTCAGGGGTGCCCGCCCGGAATGGCGGGCGATCCTGAAGTTCCATGCGGCGGGCATCCCCACCATGACGCCGATCGCCTTCGGCGAGCACCGGGGCCATTCGCTCTTGCTGACGCTGGGACTGGAGGACTCGGACGACCTGAAGCCCCTGGTGGGCAACGCCTCAGTGGGCGCGTTGCGAACCTGGTCGCAGGAGCTGGCGGGCATCACCCGGCGGATGCATGACACGGGTCTGCATCACCAGGATTTCTATCTGAACCATGTGCTTGCCTCGCGGACCGACGGTTCGCTGCGGGTGATCGACCTCGGCCGGGTGCGGAAACGGCCGCACTTGTCGCTACGGTGGATCATCAAGGATCTGGGTCAGTTGAACTATTCCGCTAGGACGTTGCCCTGCCGCACCCGGCTGCGGTTCCTGCGACAATATCTGGGCCGCCCCCTGTGCCGCGCCGACCGCAGCCTGATCCGCGCGATCGCCGTCAAAGCCTGGTGGATCGACCGCCACACCCGGCGGCGCGGGCTGTAAACGCGAATTTGAAGAATGCCTGGAGTTTGAGATTCGAGCTGATTCCACGCGCCGCAAAGTTTGTCTTCGCCAAGACAGGAGGGTTATACTTCGAGCCCGGTGCCCACCTTGATCTTCCATCCTGGCGCATGCAATGGCTCTCCCCTCACGATCGTGGTTTCGCTGGTTTTCATTCGTCGCGGGGCTGGCTCTGCTCACTCACACCGCCAGTGCGGGCGAACTGCTGCAGCCAGCGAAGCCCGAGCAGGTGGGTGACGCGGTCGACGGTCGGATTGTCGTCCCCACCAACCAGGTGCTTACGCCGGCGGGACGGCAGATCACCTTTCCCGGCCGTCCGGGAGACGTGGCCCTGAGCCCCGATCGGAAACTGCTGGCGGTGCTGAGCCGTTCCGAAGTCCTCACGATCGACATCGAGAGCGGGAAGATCGAGGGCCACGCAAAAATCAGCGGGGCGAGCTACAAGGGGATTCTGTTCACGCCCAACGGGAAGCAACTGCTCGTCTCCACCTCCGGCAAGTCCAAAGGGAAGGGGAATGTCGGCGTCATCGCCCGGTTTGATGTCGATGACGAAGGGGAACTCAAGGCCGCCACACCGATCGATCTGGTGAAGCCTGAAAAGCAGGCGGCTGCGGATGACCCGACGCTGAGCAACGACGGCATCACCCGCTATGGGGTCAACAGCCTCCCGGCGGGGATGACCTTTTCCGAGGACGGGAAGTCGCTGCTGGTCGTGATCAACCTCAACAATGTGCTGGCCGAGATCAACCTGGAATCCGGGCAGGTCGTGCGGGAGATTCTGGTTGGCAACGCCCCCTACGACGTGACGCGGGTGGGCACAAAGGCCTACGTCAGCAACTTCGCTGGCCGCATCCCGACGAAGGACGACCCGACGGGTCCCTCCGGCCGTGGTCCGCGCGTGAGGGTCGATGCCCGCAACATTGCCAATGACGGCACCGTGTCGGTGGTTGATCTGGCGACCGGCAAGGTGACCGCCGAAATCGTGGTCGGGCTGCACCCGTCCAGCATCAGTCCCACGCCCGATGGCAAGCACGTCCTGGTGGCCAATGCCAACAGTGACACCCTCAGCGTCATTGATGTGGCGACCAACAAAGTGGTGGAGTCGATCTCCGCCCGCCCCAATCCCGACTTTCCCTTTGGCAGTGCGCCCAATGCGCATGTCTTCAGCGACGATGGCAAGACTTTGTACGTCTCCAACGGCACCAACAACGCCATCGCGGTGATTGATTTCAACCCCGGCTCCAGCAAGCTGCTAGGGCTGATTCCGACCGGCTGGTATCCCGCCGGGCTGGCGATCGACACCGAACGTAACGCGCTGTACGTCGCCAACATCAAGGGGGTCGGCTCCCGTGACGTGGGCTGGAAGGGCAAGCGGATCGTCAAAGGCAAAAGCGTGTTCGGCTTCAACTCGCATGACTACCTGGGATCGGTCTCGCTGATCCCGCTGCCCAATGCGGCAGAACTCGCCGCCCACACGGAAAAAGTCCTCTCCAACAACCGGCAGACAGAGGTCATCAGCGCCCTCGCCCCGCCACGGAAGGACGCGCCGGTCCGCGTCATTCCCGAACGCCACGGGGAACCGTCGGTCTTCAAGCATGTCCTGTACATCATCAAGGAGAACCGGACCTACGACCAGGTCTTCGGGGACATGAAGCAGGGTGAGGGCGACCCCGAGCTGTGCATCTACGGCGAGGAGGTCACCCCGAACCATCACAAACTGGTGAGCGAGTTCGTGCTGCTCGACAACTTTTATTGCAGCGGCACACTCTCGGCCGATGGCCACCAATGGACGGACGAGGCCTATGTCACCAGCTACATCGAAAAGGCGTACGGTGGCTTCCCCCGTAGTTACCCTTATGACGGCGACGATGCCCTGGCGTATGCCTCCAGTGGCTTCATCTGGGACAACGCCCTGGCCCACAAGCAGACGCTGCGGGTGTATGGAGAGTTCGTCAATGCCAGCATCAAGTGGAAGGATCCCAAGCAGAAGGGCCGCCCCAAATTCCTCGAGTGCTACCAGGATTTTCTGGCTGGCAATCAGAAGATCGAAATCAAAGCCACGGCGACCATCAAGACGCTGGAACCGTATCTGTGCCCCACCTTTATTGGCTTTCCGAGCAATGTGCCGGATGTCTACCGCGCGGGCGAGTTCATTCGCGAACTCAAGGAGTTTGAGCAGAAGGGCGAAATGCCCAACTTCATGATCATGCTGCTGCCGAATGATCACACGGCCGGCACCACGCCGGGGATGCCGACGCCGGAGGCAGCGGTGGCGGACAATGACCTGGCGCTGGGGCGGATTGTGGAGGCGGTGAGCCACAGCAAGTTTTGGAAGGACACCTGCATCTTCGTGGTTCAGGACGATCCGCAGAACGGCTTCGACCATGTCGACGGCCACCGCACCGTGGCTCTCGTCGCCAGTCCCTACACCAAGCGCGGAGCGGTCGACAGCACCAACTACAACCAGACCGGCATGGTCCGCACGATCGAGCTGCTGCTCGGGCTGCCCCCGATGAACCAGTTGGATGCCTCGGCCACGCCGATGTCCGCCAGCTTTACCGACACCCCCAATCTAACGCCGTACGACGCCGTGCCCAACCGGATCCCGCTGGACCGGATCAACCCGGAACTGGCGGCGATTCAGGATCCCCGCCAGCGGCACTGGGCGGAGGTCTCGCTGTCGCAGCCACTGGAAGAGGTGGACGAGGCGGACGAAGACACCCTCAACCGCATCCTGTGGTTCGCCGCCCGCCGCCGCGATGACACCTACCCCGCCTGGGCCGTGCTGGCGGACGCGGACGAGGAGGAGGAAGACGACGACGATTGAGGCGATGGCGTGCGTCTAAAAGAACCTCAAACTTGTCGAATTCGACATCTCAGTCTATCCATGTCAAGAAATCCGTGTTTCATCAGTGTTCAATCCGTGGCTCCTTCCTCTCACAACCGCGGCGTGGCCGAGCTCGTGGATGCGGGAGTGCCACACGCTTCCAAAGCACTGCAAGCTGCCGCATGCGGTAAGTGCATGCCAGTGATCGTCGTGTCTACCGATGCAAGGTAAGAAATCCGTGGGACCGACGTGGAGAGGTAAAGTTAGCCACGGATGAAACACAGATTGAACACGGATTTGAGGTGTTTGAAAAAAGTCTGTTTTTTCACTCGAATTCATCTCCTGCGCCACATCCTCAAAGGGGCTTTCGGCATGACTCGAACGAATTGTGTTCTGGCGGCTGGCATTGTGCTCATACTCCTGTTGTCGGAGTGCCACAGCGCGGAGACGTTGGAACCATTTCTGAAGAAACTGGCTCCGGGGGTGTTTCTCAAAAGTTCGGTCGCGGCACCGCCCGATCAGACTGAGGCGATCGGCAAAAAGCTGGGCGGCAAAGTCACGCGGATCACCAACTCCGTGGTGCAGGTGCATGGCCGCCCCATCCAGGTCAACGGCATCACGGCCGCGGATGAGGCGAGCGCGGCGGCGGTGCATGCCGCCCTGCTGAAGATCAAGCCGTTCCCATTCTGTTTTCGCAACGGCCTGCAGGTCATTGAATATGTCATCCAGCAGCCGGACGAGGCGCTGGCCATCAAGACCTCCTACGAACTGGGGTTGAAAGAGAAGCCATCCCGGCTCCGCTACCGGGTCGTCGCGGAACTGGCGACGATTGATGAGGCGGATTACATGGCCTGCAACCCGATGTTCAACCTGTTCTTGACGCAGTCCAGCAAGCCCAGCGATGAGACGGTGCGGCAAATCGAGGAGATGTCGAGGAAGTTCAAGTTCGGCCAGACGCTGGTGCTTCGGAATCCACAGCTTGGCACGGATGCTGGCAGTTACGGGTTTCAGCCCGTGAGCGCAAAACAGGCAGCAGCCGCGTCCAATGTCGCCTACTCGTTTGGCCCGCTGCCCATGCGTCAGGGTGTGCCCTACACCACGGCCACCCTTGAAGTCTCTGCGGACGCCAGTGGCTTGACGGCCAGCGCACCACCGGCAGCGGAATTGACCGCAGCCACGCGGTTCTGGCCTGTGGACGACGCGAAGATCAAGGCTCTGGCGGCAAAAATCACAGCCGGAAAGACCACCCCCGACGCCAAGGTGCGGGCGATTCTTGAGTGGCTCACTCCGGGGAAGAACATCAAGTATGCCGGGCAGACCGGGTCGCGCTGGGGCGTGGCGAAAGTGCTGGAGCAGAAATCCGGCCACTGCTGGGACTTTTCCGACGCCTTCGTGACACTCGCACGAGCGGCGGGCGTGCCCAGTCGCCAGGTGGCTGGATGGCTCTATGGCACCAGCGGCCACGTCTGGGCAGAGTATTTTCGCGAGGGCCACGGCTGGCAGCAGGTGGATCCCACGGGCGGCACAATCCTCCCTTGTGGCATCTACCACATCGCATACTTTACGACCGATGATGGAGCGATGCCCATTGTGTATGTGGCCATGCCAAAGATCGAGATCGTGAGTGAGTAAAGTTGGCCGGTCACTTCGCGACCGGGGTTCGAGTCACGGAGTGACTCGGCGACTTTGAGTCGCTCTTTGCGGCTCGAGAACTTGAGTGAAAGCAGGAGCCTGGCCAAGTCAGACTTTAGCGGTTGCGCCGAGTTTGCCGATAGCAGCGATATGGGCAAACATCGCCACCTCGACGGACTGGTGAGCCTGCATCGCCCACGATGCGGAGGTTTGAACCTGCGCCTTGTCGCCGCCAGCATGGTCAGTCAGTGTTTCTCCTTGAACATGAAGGCTTTGCGTCGCACGCTGCCACGCGGATGGGTCGTGCTGTGGGCCCTCGCCACGCTCGGCTGTGCGACCTGCATTGATGATGGGCAGTTGCGGACCGCTGCCACCCAAATCATGCAGCCACCAACACCTGCGCTCAATCCGGCACCTCAGCACGAACTGCCGCCACCAGTCCCGACCGATTTCGACCGGGAAAGCGAATCCGTTCCCACATCCGAAACTCGAGGAACCGAGCCACCGGTTTCCAGTCAGGCTCCACGGCAACGGCGGGTCACTCCGGCAGACTATCAGGCGGATCCAACGCGAGCCACACCTCCAGTCACTGCCACGCGCCGGCCGCGGATGCCGCCGCCGATTGGATATGCCCCGGAACATCATGAGCCGCTGATCCGGGTCAATTACGAAGAGGAACCCGGTCCAGCCGGAGAAGTCCCCCCCGCCCCATCCGCTCCCGCCGCCCCACGCACAAATCGGCGCACCACGCAGGGCCGGGTCACACAGCCACGAGCACCATTGCCGGATGAAGTTCAAGGACTTCTGGACGAAATCCTTCCGCCAGACGCACCACCCAAACCCGCGGGCGAGCCCGCCGCTCAACCCGTGGCTCCGCCATTGGAGCCCGTGGCGCCGGGCACCCGGATTCATGTCCCGCTGGATGGCGACGAGCCCTCCGAAGACGTGCAGCTCACAATGAAGAATGGGCGGGTCTCACTGGTCGCCCGCAAAGCGCCGGTGCAGAGCGTGCTGAATCTGCTCGCCCAGCAGCAGGGGATCAACCTGATCGCCGCCGATGATGTCACGGGCGACATCTCCGTCAATTTGGCCAACACGAACTTCGACGACGCTCTCTCATCCATCGTCGCCATTGCGGGCTGCACCTGGACAGAGCAGAAGGGGATCGTGCTGGTGACCAAAGTCAGCCTGGATGCCCGCGCGTCGCCCGGCGTGCAGGGGAAAGTGGTTCAGGTGTTTTCGCTGAGCTTCGTGGCGGCGGCCGACATTGAAGCCGCACTCAAGGGGCTGATTTCGCCGATGGGGCAGATTTTCATCACCGAGAGCAGCCCCGCCGACAAGCGGCGCACGCAGGAACAGGTGGTGGTGGAGGACATCCCCTCGTCACTTGAACGCATTGCCGAATACATTGCCCGCGTCGATCAGCCGCCACGGCAGGTGGTGATCGAAGCGCACGTGCTGCAGGTCGACCTCAAGGACGACACCCGGCACGGCATTAACTGGACCGAAATCACCCGCATCGCCAGCAGCGACGTGACATGGGCGACACAGGGATTCGCCAATGCCGCGGCGAGCCCCGGCTCGATCTTCCAGGTCGACGGGAAGCACCTCGACCTCCTCGTCGAAGCGCTCAAGACAACGACCGACACCAAAACGCTGGCCAATCCCCGGGTCACCGTCGCCAACGGCCAGGAGGCCCGGATTCAAATCGGGTCGAAGCTCGGATATTTCGTCACCACGACCACGCAGACCAGCACGCTGCAAAACGTGAACTTCCTCAATACGGGTGTGCTGCTGCGGGTGACTCCGCAGATCAGCGCGGACAACCGGGTGCTGATGCATGTGCAGCCGGAAGTCTCCTCCGGCAAGATCAGCCTGGCAGGGTTGCCCGAAACGCAAACGACGGAGGCCAGCACCACGGTCCTGATGGAGAACGGCGGCGGCATCGTGATCGGCGGACTGATCAAGGAGTTTGACAACGAGACGCAGGACAAGGTCCCGATTCTGGGCGATGTCTGGCTTTTGGGCCGTCTCTTTCAGCGACGCAACTACACGCGCCAGCGCAGCGAAATTGTGATTGTGATGGTGCCCCGCATCGCCCCGTACACAACCGACTATCAGGACGCTGAACAGTGGGACGTGGCTCGTTCCCGAGAACCCCTGTTTGAAGACGGCCTGCACCAGGCCCCCCGCCTTTGGGAACCGCGGCTCCCGGACGCGATGCGCAATCCCCGGCGGCTGCGGCCGAAGCGGCTGTCCGGCATCTTCAGCAACCCGTGGCGCTCCGACCCCAAGCCCCTGCAGCATTACCTTCCGACCTACAACGAAGAGTTCGCGCCTGATGCGCCCAACGGCGTGATCCTTCCGCTGGAAGCCGGCCCGGGCGCGAACGACACCGATGTTTATTACGAAGCCGGACCGCCGCCTCCACCCGCGTACGATCCGCAGCAGCCCGCCCCACAACCGGCCGGCCCGCAGGGAAACGCGTCACCCCGCGGTCCCGTCACGAGGCAGGGCTGGCGGCAGGTAAAGCCAAACTGAGACCCGGCTTTCACCCCTGCAATCCCGCCCGCCGGTCAATCTGTTCCAAGTTGACAATCCACAACCCTCGTGGGTACGGTGCCCTCCGCGAACAGCCGCCATCTCGTGCTGAAAATGCGGAGGAGATCATGTTCCGGCATCTCTCGACCAGTGGCCGTGCAGCAGTATGCGCGGTGTGCGTCGCGGCGATTTGCTGCCGCGCTGAACCCGCGACGGCGCAGCCACCGGCGGCCGAAAAACTCGTGCCGTTGTTCAGCGAAAGTTTTGACGACTCTCAGTTGTTGAAGCGTGGGTGGTACGACGGCAACCGGTTCTCGATTGCCGCTGGGGGACGGGCCGGCAAGGGTTGCCTGCTCTATCACTGGAAAGAGAAGTCATCGTCACCCGAGAGCTCCTCCGGAATCCGCCGCCTGTTCGAACCGACCGAGACTGTCGCCCTGCGGTGTTACATCAAGCTGTCCAAGGGGTGGGGCTGGACTGGCCGCGGGTATCATCCGCACCTGATGCACTTCATGACGACCGAGAATGAGAAATATGCCGGTCCGGCGGCGAGCCATTTGACGGTCTACATTGAGCCACAGGAGGGCCGGCTGCGTCTCGCCGCTCAGGACATTCAGAACAAGGACGCACCGCATGGACTGACACAGGGACCGCTCAAGGGCGGCTACAACGCGCAGACATTCGACAGCACGGAGAAGCTCTTTACGGACGACGCGTGGCACTGCGTCGAGGCTCAATTCCAGCTCAACACCCTCGACCTGAAGGCCGACAAGCCGAACGCCGACGGCGTCGTGAAGGGCTGGTTTGACGGGAAGCTGGTCGTCGACCGCACCGATGTGATCCTGCGCTCAACAGACTTCCCGAACATGAAGTTCAACCAGTTCCTGCTCACCCCATACTTCGGCCCAGGACTGCTGCCGCATGAGCAGTCGCTGTGGATTGACGAGCTGGTGGTGGACAAAAAAAGAATCGGGCCGCTCACCGATTGAGCGGCCCATTCACACACACACTTAAATGGATCTCACCGGCAGTTACCGCGAAATCGGCCTGTACTTCACCCGGTGCGGCTGGTCGGCGTCGTGACCCAACCGCATTTTGCGGCTGTTCTCGTAGATGCCGTAGTTCCCTTCACACCAGTAAACAGAGCTGTTGCCTTCGAAGGCGAGGATGTGCGTGGCGATGCGGTCCAAAAACCAGCGGTCGTGGCTCACCACCACGGCACAGCCGCCAAATTCTGACAGCGCTTCTTCCAGCGATCGCAGTGTTTCCACGTCGAGATCGTTGGTCGGTTCGTCCAACAGCATCAGATTGCCGCCGGAGCGCAGCATCTTTGCCAGGTGGACGCGGTTGCGTTCACCGCCCGACAACTGTCCCACCAGCTTCTGCTGTGCCTCGTTTTTGAAGTTGAACCGGCCGCAATAGCTGCGGGTGTGAATTCGGCTCTGGCCCACTTCGAGAATGTCGAAGCCGCCGGAGATTTCTTCGTAAACGGTCTTTTTGGGGTCGAGCGCGTCCCGGCTTTGATCGACGTAGCTCAGCACCACTGTTTCGCCGATTCGCAGCGTCCCGGCATCAGGCTTCTCCAACCCCATGATCATGCGGAACAGGGTCGTTTTTCCCGCTCCGTTGGGGCCGATGACGCCGACAATGCCGCCGCGCGGCAGGCTGAATTCCATGTTTTCAAACAGCAGCCGATCGCCAAACGCCTTGGAGACACCCTTGGCCTGCACGACGACTTCACCCAGCGGCGGACCGGAGGGGATCTGAATGTCGGCGGCTTCGTCGCGCTCGTCGAATGCCTGTGCGGCAAGTTGTTCGTAACGCTCGAGTCGCGCCTTGTTCTTGACGGAACGCGCCTTGGGTGACATCCGCACCCATTCGAGTTCGCGCTTCAGTGCCCGTTGCCGCTTCGATTCCTTCTTCTCTTCCTGCATTACGCGGATGTGCTTTTGCTCCAGCCACGTCGAGTAGTTGCCTTCGTACGGGTAGCCCCGGCCGCGGTCGAGTTCCAAAATCCATCCGGCGGCATTGTCGAGGAAGTAACGGTCGTGGGTGACGGCCACCACGGTTCCAGAGAACTCTGACAAAAACTTTTCGAGCCACGCCACCGATTCGGCGTCGAGATGGTTGGTCGGTTCGTCCAGCAGCAGGATGTCCGGCCGGCGCAGCAGAATCTGGCACAGTCCCACGCGGCGCTTTTCACCGCCGGACAGGTTCTTGACGAGTGCGTCGCCGGGCGGAAGCCGCATGGCATCGGCGGCGATCTCCAGCGACCGGTCGAGTTCCCACAGGTTGGCGGCGTCAATCTGGTCCTGGACGCGCGCCTGCTCGTTGAGCACGTCCTCCATCTCTTCGGGCGACAGGTTCTCGCCCAGCTTCATGTTCAGTTCGTTGTAGCGGTCGAGAATGGCATGCTGTTCGGCGACCGCCTCCTCAATGCACTGCTCCACCGTGTATTCGGGGTTCAGGCGAGGTTCCTGCGGGAAGTACCCAATCGACACCCCCTTCGCCGGCTTGGCCGTGCCGTGAAAATCCGTGTCTTCGCCCGCCATGATCCGCAGCAGGGTGCTCTTGCCCGACCCGTTCACGCCCAGCACGCCAATCTTGGCCCCGGCATAGAACGACAGCCAGATGTCCTTGAGAATTTCCTTCTGCTCGATGACCTTTGAGAGGCCCTCGATCGTAAAGATATACTGCTGCGGCATACGCTCACGTCGCTTGAAAGTTCGGAGAACTGCAAAATGGAGGGGATGATGATAGTGGAGGAATGAGACAATGACCAATGAAACAATGACCAAAGGGCTGCAGAAGCATTCCTCCGCAGCTCAATGGTCATTGGGGGCTTGGTCATTGTGTCATTGCGCAGCCCTCATCCATCTCCCGCTTTGCGCGGGGTGGTGTCGCGGGCCTTGAGTGACTTGGACGGGGCGACCTGAACCAAAATCACCCAGCGGTCGGCGGGAGGTACGCTCGCAGTCGCCGGAACGGCATCGGGCGTCTTGGACTTTGCCAGTTCCTGGTCATTGGCGGGGGAAACGGTTGCCGGTTCCTGAGCGCGGCGGACCGGCGGCGAAGTCCCTGCCGCGGGCTTCGCGGTCGGGTCTTCGAACAGCGGTTTCATCGGTGCTGTCAGGGCGACACTGGTCTGCTTGGAACGCCGTGTTTCGGCGTTCTTGTCGGCTCCGGCCAGTTTGACGGTCTTCTTTTCCGCGTCTTTGGCAACAGCGCGACTCGGTGAAGTTCCCGCGGGAGCGGCCGGCATTGTGCTGCGAGACGGTGAGGCTTCCGCCCCCAGTGCCACCTGCCAATCCTGTGGCAATTGGGCGATTTCCAGCGGCACGCCATCAACATACTTTTCGACGACATTCCGCTCCACAGATTCCCGCAGTGCTGTGGACAACTGCTTTTCTGTCGCCACCACGAGCAAGACCGGCTGTTCGATCGGCTGGCGGCTGGCCGGCTGCGGCTGGGGTTGATCTGGCTGCGGTTCCGGCAGGATCTCATTGCGGCTGAGGACTTCCTGAAATTTCTCCAGTTGCCCTTGGTCAATGACAAAAATCCGGACAACCTTCACCACGCCGCCCTGTTCAATCCTCTCCTCAAGGACCGCGCCCGGCACCATCCCCGGTGCGTCCTGCCTGCTGAGCGGAGGCTCGGCCGCGCCGGGAAGCGCAGTCTCGGAGGGTGGGGTGGGGAGTGCTGCTGGAGCAGAGGCCACACGCAGCTCTGGTGCTGTGGCTCCATTTGCTGCGCCGGCAGGGGCGCTTCCAGACCTGCGTGCGGACACCTTCGCGGCATCGCCCGCAGGTGGCGGGCTGGACATGGGTGCGGAAACCGCATCGGCATCACGGGGAAGCTTCGCGGACGCCACGGTCCGCTCAAACTTTTTCCGCTCAGCGACCTTTGCGTCTTGAGGGTCCACGATGGCGAACCGAATCACCACCAACAAGGCCGCGGCACTCGCGAAGGCACTTATCGGAAGCAGCCAGCGCCGGGCTGAACCTACTGATTGGACAGAACTTGGGGATGGAGACGAAATCCGGGACAGGACCGAATCCGTGAAGTCAGCGGAAAGGGATCCAGCCGGCAATTCGCGCAGCCGCTGGGAAATCTGGCCGAAATCGTCCCAGACCTCGCTGGCAGCGCTCGATTCCGCGAGCCACCGGTCGACTTCCGCCCTTTCGGAGGGGGTCGCCTCACCGTCGTAGGCGGCGGACAGCCGTTCAAAGTTGGAATCAGTCATGATACGAATCGATCGAAAAACTTTTCATTCATTTTACAGTTCGCCGAGTCCGGCGTGTCACTTTTCCTGTCTTCGCAGCAGCACTTCCAGACGGTTTCGCAGTTCGAATCGGGCTCGAAAGATGCGGCTGCGGACGGTTCCCACTGGACAGTTCACAATTTCGGCAATCTCTTCATACTTAAGGCCATCAATTTCTTTGAGGACCAGCACTTCCCGAAATTCTTCTGGCAGGGCGGCCAACGCGGCGCGGACCAGCGTCTGCTGTTCAACAAGTTCCAGGTGAGCGTCGGGGCTGGCGGCGGGGCGGGGATCAACCGGTTCCTTGCCCAACTGCTCGCGGGCGGCATCCAGTGATGTTGTGGAGTGATTCTTCTTGCGGTGGAGACTGACGGCGGAATTCAGGGCGATGCGAAAGAGCCACGAATAAAACTGCGCCCCTCCACGGTAGGTGTGCAATTTCTGGAAAGCGTGTACAAAGGCTTCCTGCGTGGTGTCTTTGGCGTCCTCGCTCGAACCCAAAACGCGCGTCAGGGAGTGGAATAACCGATCCTGATACCGGCCAACGAGTTCACCAAACGCGGGTTTGCTGCCGCGCAAGCTCTGGTCGATCAGATCCTGGTCGGTTGATTTCACGATTGGTTCAAGATGCTACAGGGTTCGACGCATTGGCTCCATCGAAAGTTCCCGGAAAATGGTGGCGGCGATGTGTTGGCAAACTCGGAGCGTCTGCCCTGCTCTCGGCTGAGCAGACATAAAGATTATTCAGAATGGCACTTGCGTAATTTCACGAACCTCAGCGACATTCGCGGGATTGCATCGAGAATTCCTTGACCGCGTATCGAACGGGTCTGGACACACTTCACACCGGCTTCGATAATTCCGCGCCAGCCGCGTCTTAGTGCGCTCGGTCGACAAGACGCGCAGCCACGGGAAGTTCAACCTGTGCCAACGCTCAGGTTCCGCCCGTCCACGATCGTTTTGTTAGTCACCAGGCGTCCTATGTCGCAATTTTCTCGATCTGCGGGTGTGCTCTGCCATGTCACTTCGCTTCCCAACCCCTGGGGCAGCGGTGACCTGGGGCAGGCATCGCACCGCTACATCGACTGGCTGGCTGAATGCGGCATGACGATCTGGCAGGTGCTGCCGCTCGGTCCGCCGGGCTATGGTGAGTCGCCCTATCAGAGCTTTTCGTCGTTCGCGATGAACACGATGCTCATCGGTTTTGACAGGCTGGAGCACGGCCGGCTCACACCGGAAGAACTGGCAGCGGCGGAGGTTCCCGCCAGCCAGAAGGTCGATTTCGAGCGTGTCCGGCCGATGCGCGAGCACATGATCGACAGGCTGCATGAGCAGTTCGAACAATCCGCGACGGCTGCCGAACGTGCCGAGTTTGAGGCTTTTCAGCACGCCAACCAAGCGTGGCTTAAAGACTACGCGCTGTTTGCCGCTCTCAAGGCGAGCCACGGCGGACGGCCATGGACCGACTGGGAACCCGAGCTGGGTCAGCGGAAACCAGCGGCCCTCAAAGCTGCGACGGCTAAGCTGGCGCGGGAGGTCGAGCGGGAAGCGTACGCCCAGTTTCTTCTGGATCAGCAGTGGCAGCGCGTGAAGGCCCATGCCCGCGAGGCGGGCGTGCGGATTATGGGCGACATCCCGATTTTCGTGGCCCACGACTCCGCTGACGTGTGGGCCAACCAGCATTTGTTCTTCCTGGACGAGCACGGCCGGCCGACCGTTGTGGCGGGAGTGCCGCCCGACTATTTCAGTGCCACCGGACAGTATTGGGGCAACCCCCTGTACCGTTGGGACCGCATGGCCGACGATGGGTACGCATGGTGGGTCGAACGGCTCAAGCACACACTGGCACAAGTCGACATGGTGCGGCTCGACCATTTCCGTGGGTTTGAGGCGTACTGGGAAATCCCCGCCACCGCGCCGACCGCCGCCTCCGGGCGCTGGGTGCATGGTCCTGCGGCCAAATTCTTCGAAACCATCCGGAGCAGACTGGGCGACCTGCCGCTGGTGGCTGAGGATCTCGGACTCATTACGAAGGAAGTCGATGCCCTGCGTGATCAGTTCAGCTTCCCCGGCATGCGGATCCTGCAGTTCGCCTTCGGCAACGACGACAAGGCGACCGAGTATCTGCCCCACAACTATCCTCTGAACTGTGTCGTCTACACCGGCACCCATGACAACGACACCGCCGTGGGCTGGTTCAACAGCGCACCCGGCGAAGGGACCACGCGAACCCTCAGTGAGATTGAGGAGGAGCGGGCGTTCACGCTGCGATACCTGGGAACGGACGGGCACCAGATCCACTGGGACCTGATCCGGCTGGCGCTTTCATCCGTCGCAAACACGGCGATTGTCCCGATGCAGGACATTCTGGGCCTGGGGACCGAAGCCCGCATGAACCTCCCTGGCACCGCCAGCGGAAACTGGGGCTGGCGGTTTTCGTGGAACCTGCTGGATGCCGCCGCCACACAGCAATTGAAGGAGATGACCAGTCTGTTCACCCGCGCGCCGCGTCCGTCCGCGGCGCGATAAAGGGTGCCACTGGTCAGCTTGTCTGCCAGTGCGAGCGTCTGTCGATCTCTTGTGGCACGGTTTTCAGATCGCTGCTTGGGCTCCGCGTTCCCACGAGCAGCAGGGATCCGTCATTCCCGACTCTTATCAGCCTCTTTAATCAATTGGCTGATCTGCTTAAACTCCGGCGTCCCCGCGACTTCGCACCATTCGAACAGCACGGATTCGCTGGTGACAATCGTGGCTCCGGCGGTCGACATCCGGTCGAGGGCAAACTTCCAGTCCATTTCATGGCGGCTGCCGACGCCATCGGCGGGAACAGAGACTTGGAAGCCACGCGCGATCAGGTCCAGGACGGTCTGCAAGACACAGACGTGGGCTTCGATGCCGCAGACGACCACCTGATACCGGTCGTCCCCCTGTTCAGCGGCCGTGCCCCAGCCAAGTGCTTCCGCGCTGCTGAAGCGGACTTTGGTCAGCCGCTCAGGCAGCAATTCCGCCAGCTCGGGAACGGTCTCCCCGAGCCCCTGCGGATACTGTTCAGTGGCGAACACCGGCACGCCAAGAATCTTCGCCCCCTGGATCAGCCGCCGGCAGACTGCCACCACTTGCCCCGAGCGATGAATCCGTCCGACAAGTTTGCCCTGCACATCCACCACCACCAGGCGGCTGTTGTGCCGTGAAAGCAGCTCGGCGCTGCGCAACAGAGTGTCATCCATGGTGTGTTCCGCCATCATCCCAACGTTGAAGGGTCGCAACTTCGCGGGTCAGTCTTGCTCGCTGACTAGCGTAGTGTCGTCCGCGAAATCGCGAAAGGACGTGACCCGTTCACGAATCAGGAATTGAGCCTGCCGGTGCAATTGGGTATGAAAACCCGCCGGTGCACATTGCCGCGACTTCAACTCAGTCAGGCGTTGGGGAATCAAATGATCTCGTTTCACCGCAGCAGCGTGTGGCTCACGATCGCCATCGTGTTGGCGGGTGTCATCGGTATTCCCGGCATTCACCTGTTCCGGCACTGGCAGGCGGTCACAGCACTTGAGTCTTCAGACGCGAAACTGACAACCGAGGAACCACCATTCGGTGCGTGGCTCAAATCTCCCTGGTACTCCAAATTGTTTGGGACGGTTCGTGAAGTCCAATTTCGGACTGCCACGGTGCAAGATGCGCGACAATTGCAGCATCTACGAGGGCTCACCGAAATCGTAATCTGGGAGGTCCCTGATGAAGTTTGGACTCAACTTCCAACAAACATCACGAAACTCTATGTCTATAATTCGAACCGAAGCCGCCGACTCAGCTCCATTGCATGGTCGAGGGGGGCAAGTATGCGCCAACTGGAGAGCTTTACAGTGAGCGGCGACTACTGGGAGTACCCAAAGGTGCTTGAGTTGGACGCTTCTGCCATCCAGGTTCTGGGCAGTTTGAAACGGCTGACCACGGTGAGTCTCGATGTAGTCCATCTGCCGACAGAGCAGTTGTGTCAACTCCTGGAGCTGAAACCGGAACTCCGACATCTGGAAATCAGCACCAGCGCCTTAACGAATGCGGATGTGGAACGGATCAGCCGCCATTCGGGAATTGAACACTTGGAGCTCAATCGCAACGACTCGGTTACTGACGACGCCCTGGACAGCCTGGTTGCCATGAAGTCGCTGAAAGTGCTTGCCACCACACCGCCTGAAACCCGGCTCTCGTGTTTTGGGGAAGAATGCAGCACAATTACGGTAGCCGGATTGACCAAACTTCGAGCCAAACGCCCAGGCCTCAAGCTGACACGGCTGGATGAATATTCACCGGCAATCATGGATGGAATCCGTGATCGAATGGTGAAGGCGCTACGCAAAGGGCGACCCTAATCGTTTCGGCAAACCTCGTGGACCACGGTTGGGACGGAGTACCGCTTTGCGATTCACTCCCCCTGTCAAAGGTGTCCACACGCCTCGGTTCTCCCGAAGCGCATGGAGTGAAAGTCGCCCGGTTCGGTCCTCTGCTGGCAAACCGGCGAGACTGTGGGATCGTTTCCAAGTGCGGAACAGGGTGACGGACTAGCGTCGCGCCACTGCCCTCAATTGTCGTGGCAGGTCACGTAGGGACTTGAGCAGTCCGGCCCGCCTGTTTGCGGACTGCTGCGGAGATGTCACCGATCATTGACCGCACCAAACCCGAACACCGTTTCCGCCGTCACATACGTGTAACCGCTTTCGGCTTCATGCACCGCATCGTCGCTCAAATTGAGGACCAGGTGTCCCAGCACGCGGCGGGTGCGGACGATTTCATCGGTGGGGGCTCCAACGCGTTCGCAGCGGTGCAGCCACCGGGCGGCGGTCTCGATGGCCCAAGGGTACCAGAGCATGCGGACCGGACGCTGTGCCCGGCGGATGAGCTTGCCCTGGGGAGTCGTGAAAGACTCGAGAAACATCGCCGTGGCGATTGGATGGTCGATGGGTCGGCGGTCACAGTCGGCCAGATGCAGGGGGATCTGCTCCAGAATTTCGGGAGTCAGCACAACCAGGCGATCCTGTTCGGCGCGCAGCAACGCTCCGAAGATCTGCAGCGTCAATCCATCGTTCAGCTCATCGTGCTGCTGGCCCGGTGTGCGCCAGCCACGGCCGTCGAATTCCCGCACGAACCACTGGAGCGACTTGGACAGCAGCTCGTCACGGCGGATATCGCTCCCGCGCCAGCCGACATTGCAGTCGCGCATGGACAAGAGCCCCTGCGTGACCAGCGTGGAGATGAACATGTTCGCCGACTGGCGGTCGGTCTGGTGGACAAAGATGGTCCAGCCACCCGTTGGCTGGCCCTTTGCGTCCAGCACGAGGCATTCCTCCTCCAGCGGTTTCAAAATCTGGTTCAGCCGCTGCTCAAGCTGTTCGCGGACTTCCGGCGGCCAGGGGTTGGACTTCCGCAGTGCCCAGGCATACGCCGAGAGCGCCCAGGCACTGGCCTCGTTCGAGGGTTCGCCATCGTTGAAGTTCGGCCACCCGAAGCCCGGAACAAACGCGTCACAGACCTCGCTCTGCACGAACAGTGGCTCAGTCAAAATGCGGACGCAGGGTAACAATGCCTCCGGCGTGGCCGCTGGTTGGTCGGAGGTGGCCGCGCTCATCAGCACGGCGGCCGTCACCTGCAGTTGAGTCCACCCGTCGCTGTCATCCGCGATCTGCTTGCCGTCCTTGCGGACCCAGCCTGAAGTGCCGATCCGGGCATCCAGCAGATGCTTGACCAGCGCTTGATGCTGTTTGCCTGCCACGGCATTGATTTGTGCCTTTGTCGGTGCCGGGCGAAACAGCGACATCTCCCGCGCGTCGAGCCAGCGCTGCAGTGAGCCCCCCGCCGGGATGGGGAATCCCGCATCGGCAAGCGCGATCCAACCGGCAATCACGAGGCCCACGCCGAGTACCCCGGTCGCCAGCCGAAGCCGGTGCCGCCGCAGTTTCTTGCCGAGCCGATACCACAGTCCGCGCTTCTTGGCCTGGACAGGGTCACCCCTGCGCCAGCGTTCCAGATCTTCAGCCAGTTCGCGGCCGGTGGGATAGCGGCGGGCCGGGTCCTTCTCCAGGCACTGCAGAATGATGTCTTCCAGGTCGCGCGGCACCTCGCGGCGCAGGCTCCGCACCGGCGGTGCCTCCTTCGTCCGCACCATGTCCAGCACGTCCAGCACCGCGGCACCCTTGAACGGCGGGCGGCCGGTCAGCGCTTCAAAGAGCATTGCCCCCAGTGCGTACACATCCGAGGGCGGACCGATGAGTTCGATGTTTCCAAACGCCTGCTCGGGGGCCATGTACGAGGGCGTGCCCATCACGGCACCGGTCGCCGTCAGGTTGGAATCGTCATCCAACTGTTTGGCCAGGCCAAAGTCAGTCACCTTGGGTGAGCCATCCGCATCCACCAGGACGTTGCCAGGCTTCAGGTCGCGGTGGACGATTCCCGCTTCATGGGCGGCCTGCATTGCGCGGGCCAGCAGGATCAACAGGTCCACCGCGTCGTTGACCGGCATCCGCCCCTTGGCGAACTTTTCGGACAATGAGCCACCGGAGCAGTACTCCAGTGCGAAAAACGGCAGCCCGTCATGCAGGCCGACCGCATAGACCTGCACCACATTCGGATGCCGGAGCTTGGCAATCGCCTGGGCTTCCGAACGGAACCTTTCAATCAGCTCCTCGTTGGCGTGCGCGCCGTGAAGGATCATCTTGAGGGCCACCAGCCGGTTGAGCCCCTCCTGCCGCGCCTGGTACACCACCCCCATGCCGCCGCGGCCCAGCTCCCGCAGAATCTCATAGCCGGGCACCGTTGCCTGGTGCGGCCCGATCGTTTCCGTCGCAATCATCCCGATCTGTGCCAGCGTTTCGGCGTCGCTGGCGATCGACGAGTCCAGGCCACCCGGCCGGGCCGGAATGTCCGGAACAACGGTGTCCTGAATGGGATTCGGTTCCTGGCGTGGCTCAGACATGGCAGAACTCCGTTCGAGCCGGTGGCTGTCAACCCGGAGATATAGCGGTTTGCGGCCCCTTCGCAAATGACAACTTTTCCGAGCCGGTCTCCCGCGTCGTCCGCCTTACGAATCTGACGATCCCAGGAACCGCAGCCAGCGTTTGGACTTGGTGGCGGCCGCGTCGGGTTTGCCGGTGGCTTCGGCGGGGTTCCGCTGGTCCTTGTTCATCTGGTCGTGCTTTTGCCGGAGCATCGCTTCCGTCCGCGAGAGACGGGCACGTTCGATCGACAGATCCATTTCGGCCTGCCGGAACTTTGCCTGCCATTCGGCTTCCAGGGCCCGGAGCCGTTCCTTCAGCGGCTCGGGGAGACTTTCCAGGCTGTGAATTCCTTCTGGGAACTCGTCGCGGGCCTGATAACACAAGGCCAGTTCACGAAGCCGCGCGAGCAGTTCATCCCGTTCCCGCAACGCCGGAATGGCCGTTTCAAGCGTCAGCGTGTCGAAGTCGATTGCTGCCGGCAGCGATGGAATCTCGCCTCCAACCGACTGATCAACAGAGCCCTCATCGTCGGCGGATTGATCCACCCCCGGCAGCGGCAGGGTCTCGCCCGCCAACATGGCAGCCTTCTGCTGATCCCACCAGTTTCCCTTGGCTGGTTTACCAGCGTCTGCGGCATGTGCCGGTCCGGCAGCATGTCCTGCCTCCGGCCGATGCGCAGCTCCGTGCTTGGCAATGCCGGCCACCAGGTCGCGCAGTTCGCTGACCTGCATTTCCAGCCGCCCCAGCGTTGCTCCGCACTGCATCTCTTCCCACCGTCCCACGACCTGCTTCAGGTCATCGATGGCAGAGCGGTGGTCATCCAGCAGTTCCGTCGGCATCCCGCCACCGCCGCCCGAGCGGCGCATTGTGGTCCCGGAACGACGCAGCCGGTCGAGCTGCTCGGCGGCCTGTTCGAGCCGTTCCGTCAGGGCAATGACAAGCTGATCCTTCTCCGCAAGCTGCTGCTGGAGCAGAGTGACCACCAATTGAGTCGGCTCGGCACCCGCTGGCTGGTGGCCCGAAGGGTCGCGCGGCGACGGACCGGACGCCGCCCAGTCCAGCGACTCTAACAGCGTGTGCGGCGATTCCACAGTCCCCACCATTGGCCTTTCCCGGGAGCGCGCGGTCCACAGGCATCGTGCTTATTGAAATCTCACGTCCCCCCATTCTTTAGGTCACGATTGCCAACTGGTCAAATTTGCCCGGTCTGGGCGAGGAAGTTGCAGGCAGATATATTGGCGCTGGGTTACCTCTTGAACTCTTGACACACAAACAGGCATCGCCGGAACAACCATGATCGCCCTGACGCACGCGCCGATTGACTTCTCCGCCCTGACGGAGGCGGTGCGTTCCAACCAGGCGGGCGCGGTCGTGCTGTTTCTCGGGACCGTGCGGGAAATGACGCAGGGGCGGCAGACCGTGGCTCTCGACTATGAGGGCTATCCCGCCATGGCGGAAGCAAAAATGGCTGAACTGGAAGCGGAGGCCCGCCGCCGCTGGCCGGTCATTGAGCTCCAAATCGTCCACCGCCTGGGACACCTCCAACTGGGAGATGTCAGCGTGGGCGTCGCCGTCAGCACCCCCCATCGCCACCAGGCGTTCGACGCCGGCCGCTGGTTGATCGACACCCTGAAAGAGGTTGTCCCCGTGTGGAAGAAAGAAAACTGGGCCGATGGCACCACCGAATGGGTTCATCCTGGTGCGTAGACCTGACCCGGTCCTGTTCGGGGATGTAAAAAATGAAAATCGCATCCCGGCTTGGGTGCAGTTTGTGAACTAGGATTGTGGAGAGCCACGGTTCCGCGCGGGCGGTCTTTGTGGCATGCAACCTTGTCACGCACCCAGTTTCAGGATCAGAAACGTGAAAGCTCTCCACAAGTCCGCACGCTCGCGGGTCGGTAAGCCCGCACAGAAAGAAGTTCGCCGCGGGGCCGCGCTCGTCGAAATGGCGATTGTGCTGCCGATTTTCGTGACTTTGCTGTTGGGAATGATTGAATTTGGCCGGGCACTGATGGTGGGGCAGCTTGTGACCAATGCAGCGCGTGAAGGTGCGCGTGCGGCCATTGTCGACGGCAGCACGAACACTTCTGTTTCCAACGACGTGAAGAACTTCCTGGCCTCGGCCACCGGCACCTCCGCCAGCAATGTGACCGTCACCATCACTGTGGCCGGAGCCGCCAATGGCAACGTCTCGACGGCGGCCGCCAAGGACATGATTACCGTCGATGTCTCCATCCCCTTCAGCAAGGTCAGCTACCTGCCTGCGACCTATCTGAAGAATGCCACCCTGCGCGGCAAGGCGGCAATGCGGCACGAATGAGACGGGTTCAACCTACTTGAAGAACACCCGTTCCGCGGTTTTCGTCAGGATCCATTCCTTGTCGGCCGGCTTCAGAAAGTCGAGCCCCTTCAAGATCAAGTCGATTGACTGCTGATAGGTCTGGTCGACGACCTGGAAGGGGCAGTCCGTGGCCCACATCAGCCTTTCGGGGCCGAAGGCGTCATAGACCCTGCGGATCATGGGGGCCAGGTCGAGGTACGGTGGCTTCTTCTTTCCCAGGGCGTAAAACGCCGAGACCTTGACCGTCACCTCCTTGTGCTTTGCCATGCCGCACAGCATGTCGACGTCGGCATCGGCGATGGTGCCGGTGGCGCCAATGCGGCACAGGTGGTCGATCACCACCGGCGTTTCCGGATGCTTCTCGCACGCTTTGCTCAGGGCGGGCAGGGCGTTAGTGTCGATGAGGCAGCACATGTTCAGCCGCTCTTTCGCACCGGCGGCAAACATCGTCTGCAAGCCGTCAGAGTCGAGCCACCGCTCGACGGGCTGGTCCTTGGGGTAGATGCGGAAGCCACGCACACCCAGCGCCTTGAGCCGCTTCATTTCGACATCCGGGTGCGGCGCGTTCTGGTCGATGACGGCGACGCCTGAGAACTGGCCGGGAAAACGCTTCATGCAGTCCAGCATGTAGCTGTTGTCGTGCCCATAAAATGACATCTGGATCAGCACGACACGGTCGACACCCGCGGGCTTCATCTGCGCCTGCAGCTCCTCAACCGTGAAGCTGGCCGGCTCCATGTTGGCGCGGCGAAACCCCGGTGCGAGCGGGTAATGGGCTGTGTCCGGTGTCCAGACATGCGAATGGGCATCGATGTAGTGCATTGAAGTCCCCGCGGGCCGGCAGCCGCGCCCTGATGATGGAGTGGATTGAAGGAATCGGTCGCAAGCGTGTGCAGGCACTCTATTCCAATCGGGCGGATATTTGAACCGCCACGGGACTTCAACGCTGACGTGATGACTCAAACGCTTGCATGCATGCGACCACGAGACGACGAGCCACGTGTGCCTACGCCGTCTCCATTGCCGCGGCGCCCTTCAGCCCGTGCGTTTCGATCATCACTTCGCGCATCTTGAACTTTTGAATCTTCCCGGTCACGGTCTGCGGGAACTCGGTCACAAAGTGGATGTACCGGGGAATTTTGAAGTGCGCGAGCTGCCCCTTGCAGAACCGCCGGACCTCGTCCTCGGTGAGCGCGCTGCCCGGTTTCAACTGGATCCAGGCGGCGAGCTCCTCGATGTATTTTGGGTCGGGGACGCCCACCACCGCGACATTTTGAATCGCCGGGTGCGTGAACAGGAATTCCTCAATCTCACGGGGATAGATGTTTTCCCCCCCGCGAATGACCATCTCCTTCATCCGCCCCGTGATCCGGTAGTATCCGTTGGGCAGCCTTGTGGCCAAATCGCCGGAATGCAGCCAGCCCTCGGCGTCAATTGCCTCGGCGGTCTGTTCGGGCATGTTGTAATACCCCAGCATCACACCGTGGCCGCGGGCACAAAGTTCTCCCTGTGCGCCCGCCTGCGTGGCTTCGCCACTGACCGGATCCACCAGCTTCACCTCCCAGCCTGGAAGGGGCCGGCCCACCGTCTTCACCCGCAGTTCCAGGCTGTCGTCCGTCCGCGTCTGCGTGATCACCGGCGACGCCTCGGTCAGGCCATAGGCAATGGTGACCTCCCGCGCGCCCAGCTCGTTGACCACGCGCTGCATGATCTCGATCGGACAGGGGCTGCCCGCCATGATCCCCGTCCGCAGCGATGACAGGCCGCGCTGTGGCCGTGTCGGATCGTCGAGCATGGCGATGAACATCGTCGGCACCCCATACACCGCCGTGGCCCTTTCGCCCTCCAGAGCCACGAGCGTTTCGGTCGCCCTGAAGTACTCGTGCGGGACAACCATTACCGCGCCATGCACCGCGCAGCACAGGATTCCCAGAACGCAGCCAAAACAATGATAGAACGGCACCGGCACGCAGACGCGGTCCGCCTCGGTCAGTTTCTGCGCGTCGCCCACGTAGTAGGCGTTCATCAGCAGGTTGCGGTGCGTCAGCGTGGCTCCTTTGGGAAACCCCGTCGTCCCCGACGTGTACTGAATGTTGATGGGGTCCGCCGGCGTCAGCGTGGCCTCTCGCTCGCGCAGCCGCACTTCCACAACCTCCGACGCCCGCTCCAGAAACGCCTGCCAGCCGCTGACCCCAGAGAGCGAGGGATTGTCTGTAAACGAAACGATCTGCCGCAGCTTCGGAAAAGCGGGGCAGTGCAGCCCGTTGGGGCCGCACTGGCAGACTTCCGGCACCGTCTCGCCCAGCATGCCGAAATAGTCGGAGTTGCGAAACTTGTCGACCAGGAACAGCGCGACCGTGTCCGACTGCTTGAGGACATACGCCAGCTCATGCGAGCGGTAGGCCGGGTTGATGGTGACCAGCACCGCCCCCATCCGCGCTGTCGCAAACTGCAGGAGCAGCCACTGCGGCCAGTTGGTGCCCCACACCGCCACATGCTCACCGCGCTGCAGGCCCAGCGCCATCAGCGCCCGGGCCACCAGGTCCACCTCGGCGTCGAGTTCGGCAAATGTGCGGCGCCATTGAAACTGCGGAAAGACAACCGCCTCGCCCGCCGGATTCCGCCGGGCCGTGGCCGCCAACATCCCCCCGATCGTCAGTCCGTCCACCCACGGTTCATCGACAGGCATGTCTGCTCCCTGCCCTGGCGCAATTCGGTTCGCACAAGCCGGTGAGTTTATCGCATTGGGCGGAGAAATCCATTGGGATTGTCGGCCCGAGGAGGCCTGACCCGGCATGCCCTGCTGGCCGTTTATGGTCTAAATCATTTCAAATTTCAGATTTCAAATTTCACAGTCCGTGCTGCGGCATCTGCCGCGAATGTTTGACACATCAATCTCCATCATCCAAGGTCAACCTTGCTCGGGCGGATTCGCGACCAGTCGTGTTCCGCACTTCGGACAAAAATCGAATTCCGAGCTGCTTTCTGCGCGGCACGACGGGCAGACTATGCGGAATTCGTGGGGATGATAGTTCGCGAGATCCTTCTCATTGGGCAGCATGTCGACCCGAATCCCAGATTTCTGCAGACGAGCGGCGACCCGGCTGTTGAGCCATAGCAGCAACCCCAAATTCACGCAGGGGATTACCTGCCCGATCGCGCACAGCACGGCCATCATCATTTCATTCAGGATCAGCCCCAACCGGATGACGCACACAGCCTGGAAGGCCAGAATGACGAGTGCCACGGCAATTATGCCAAGCTCCGCAGCGAAGGTGTTGAGTCCCAAATCCTTGAGCGAGGGCCGGCACACGGAGACCGCCATATTGAGTCCAATCGAAAGACAGATTGAACCGAGCAACATTTTCTGCGCGGCGGCAATCTTCAAGACAGTCTCGCGGGAATCCTGCATCGCGCTGCTCCAGATTCGCGGGGAAGATTGACAATCAGAATGAAGTGCATGCGATTGGGATCGGCACCTGTTTTCCAGCACCCAGGCCAGTTTGAATGGCGTTTCACCATCGGATGTGTTGCCGAATCTGTGGCATCGTCAAGATTCTCAGGGAGAAAACTCTTCATTCGGCAGCCACAGCGCCCCCAGCCCCGTGGGTCGATAGCGGGATTCGATCCAGTCCTTGACGGGTTCCGGAAGTCGGCGGAGTTCAGCGTCGAACAGCACCGCCCCCGGGGGCATTTTCTTGAGCGACTCCAAAATCCCTGCGCGTTCCGTCTCCGGCATCATCTGCCACGAATAGTCGTTGATCCACCACCAGTAGAGCGAATGCTGCCGAAGTGCCCCCAGGCCGGTGAAGCCGTCGAAGACACGGCCATCGGCCTTGACCGACTTGTGGATCTCATGCATCGTTGCCACCTGGACGTAGTTCGGCCAGGCATAGGCGTCGACCAGACGAAACAGACTGTAGACCATTCCCAAGAGCGACAGACAGGTGACCGCCGCGCCGCGCCGGCCCTGGCTGGCGGCGAAGACCGCTCCGGCGAACAGCAGCAGGAAGGCCCAGGCGACGGGGTAGGTGGCGGGAGTCATTGACTGCGAAAGCCACGGCAAAGCTCCGTCATCGCCCAAAAGCTCGGCACGCAGCCACAGTTGCTGCTGCAGCATTGCCAACACGAGGGCCGTGGGGGCGACCCAGACCAGCAGCCACCGGAGAGAGGCATGCTCGACAACTTGCATGAGGCGGCGGGCGGCGAGAAGGGCGAGCCACGGAAACCAGAGCAGATAGAACTGCGCGTAGGCCGCCTTGACCCAGACCAGCGAAAAAATGCACCAGGCGGTCGCAACGACCGGACCCACCCAGCCGGCGGGAACGATGGTTCCGGCAGAGTTTTCCTGCTGGCGGCGGGAACGGAAGAGGGCGACTGGAAGGCAGAGGATTTCCAGCAGGGCGGCGGTCCAGATGGTGAGGTCGGCGGCGAGCGTCGGGCGCAGGTGCGACCACTTGTGGCTGTGCAGCGGCCAGGCCCACAGCCGGTACACCGTGGAATACAGCAGGTCATTGGCCGCGCCATGCGTGGCGAACGCGGCAATCGTCAGCAACCAGGGCAAAGCTCCGCCGGCGGCAAACAGAAAGATCTGCTTCAGCAGTTTGCCGCGGCCGGATTCAAGGCTGTCGATCAGCATCCACAGCACCATTCCAGCCGCAGGGACAATGCTCTTCTGCGTGAACAGCGTGGCGATGCCCGCAAGACAACCCGCCAGAAGGATGCCGCGTGCCTGCCGGGAAGACTCTCGCAGGGCGGCGACTTGCAGGGCGGCGGCCATCAGCAGCAGTGCGGCCGGCCCGTCAGGCCGGAATTCGAGCGTCTTGAGATGAAAGACCGACGACCAGGACAGGAGGGCGACCGCGATCCACGGGACCATCCGCGCCGCGCGAAGAACAGAACCGCGATTTGAGATGCCAAGTTCGCGGCGCGGGTCCAGGAGGCACGCTGCCAGCCGCAGCGTGAGACATAGTGTGCCCACGCCGCAGGCGATCATCACCAGCCGCGCGAGCCACAGCACCTTGAGTTCCGCACCACAAACCCAGAACAGGGGCTGGGCGGCATAGTAGAGCGCGGGGGTGTGATGCTCAAAAAAGTCGCGGTAGGGAACGGCACCCGTCCAGACCATGTAGGAGGCGTGCAGGTGCTCGAGTTCATCGGGATCGATGCCGCGCGTCTGGGTCTCCCCCACCATCGCCAAACACGGAAGGAGGCTCAGCGCGAGCAGCCAGGTTGTCGCCCAGGAATCAAGCGGGTTGTTGTCCACGCGCGCTGAAACCTGCGACATGCCTCAAGTCTCTCGAAACCATTCAAATCCAGATCGGGAGTTGAATTGTAGCCGATTTGAGGCGACCGCTCCCCTGTTTTGGTGACAGCCTCAACCTACGAGAGAAGACCGCACGCGACCATTTGCCATGTGTAGAAGGCTTCGACCGCAGGAAATTTTTGCATCGCCCAATCCAGGGGATAGTAGACAGCCCCAAAGAGACTGTTGCCGTCCGCCTCATAGTTCCCGAATCCATGGACCATGACATACATCACGGGAACGGGACTGAGAATGTAAACGCCCAACAGACCGATCACCGTCAGCACGGCGACACTCGTCATTGGGAAAGGCTTCCGATCGCCGGCGTTTGACATTGGATCCATCCAACAGTGAGGGTTCTTCCACGCGTTGGATTACCTCGTCCCAAGATTGGCGTCAATCCGAGCAGGAGCGCAGGATCCAGTGCTGCCGGAATAACCGGCACGGGCGCTCGCGACATCAAGTGTGGCCCCAGACGCACCGATAAACCGTGTGACACGCTCAATTCCGGGTCGAGCGGGGCGAATGCGCGGCCCTCCAGAATGGCGCGGCGGGAGAAAACACCGTGATCCGATCGTGCTTCTTCGCGGCGGGACTGTTCATTGCCCTCTGGGGCGTCACGTTTCTCGCCGTCGACAAGCTCGTGCTGAAGTTCAAGGAGGACACGCACAACCCCCAGATGCGTGGCTTCTTCGTCAGCTCCAACACCGACCGCAAACGCGTCTTCGACCCGCCCGACTGGGCCGCCTTCAGCCTGATGTCCATCGGCTCGGTGACGATGCTCTACTCGATCGCGTTGCCGAAGCGAAGCGGGGGCCACTGACCCAAAGTCCCGTTGGGACATGGGTGATTGAATCATTCCCTCAGGCCCGCAGCCCGCAGTAATCGATCACCCGCGCGATCTCCGTGCGGAGTTCGGCGCGGTGGATGATGCGGTCGATGAAGCCGTGGGAGAGCATGAATTCGCTGGTTTGAAAATCGTCGGGAAGCTGGGCCTTGACCGTGGCCTGAACGACGCGAGGCCCCGCAAAGCCAACGAGGGCTTTGGGTTCGGCAAACACCAGATCTCCCAGCGAGGCGAAACTGGCCGCGACACCGCCCATTGTGGGGTTCGTCAACACCGAGATGAACAGCCCGCCCGCCTCGTGATAGCGGGCGAGGGCCGCGCAGACCTTGCCCATTTGCATGAGCGAATAGATCCCCTCGTGCATCCGCGCGCCGCCACCGGAACCGCTGACAATCACCAGCGGCAGCTTGAGTTCGGTCGCCTGCTCAATCGAGCGCGTCAGCTTCTCGCCGACGACAGAACCCATGCTCCCCATGATGAAGGCCGAGTCGGTGACGGCGCACACCAGGGGACGACCGCGGAGGTATCCCCGTCCGGTAATGCACGCATCATCTAGGCCCGTCTTGGCGCGTTCGGCGATGATCCGCTCGGGATACGGCTTGCGGTCGGCGAAGCCGAGGGGATCCAGCGACGAGATGTTCGTGAACCACTCTTCAAAGGAGTCTTGGTCGAGGAGTTGGCTGATCCGCGCGGGGGCGGAGATGTAGAAGTGATGGTTGCACTCTGGACAGACGCGGAGCCGCTTTTCCAGTTCCTTGCGGAAGATTGTGGCTCCGCAGCCGTCGCAGCCGAGCCACAGCCCTTCGGGAACTCCGCGTTTGTTGGGATTTGCCCCGACCCAGGAGTCCGTGATTTTGGGAGCGGGCTTGTCGCCGCCGCTCCTGCCGCCTCCAACTTTTTCAGCCCCGGCCTTTTCCGCCGAAGCCTTTTCGCCGGCACCATTTTCGGCAGCGTTCGTGGCCGCCTCGGAGCGCGTTTCCGCCGATTTATCCTTAGTGCGCTTCTCTGAGGGCTTGTCGCTGGAACTCATCCGCCTCTCCTGAACTGTTGCGACCCGCCGGGAAGACTGCTGCCAGAGCGGGAAGCGCGAACCGGCGGAACAGTCCCCAAGTCGATTTTGGCGAAATCAGTTCGTCGAGCACTTCCCATTGCGGGTGGTCAGCCGCAGATTCTGGCGCAAGCGCGGCCCCTTCGTCCAGTGAGGAACGGATTGGTTTTTGCAAAATCACGCTGCGCACGACCGACGCCAGCGGTTCCGGCACAACCAATCCCAGCGAAAGTGCCTTCCGCAAGGGGCGATTCAGGGCCTTGCGAACGCGGCAGGCGGCATCGGTCAGCATCTCACCATGTGGCGGACAGACTGTTTCCGGGCACTCCTGCCACTGTTTGAAGACTTTGGGATGCTTGCGGCGAATTTCATCGACCGGCAAACCCTCCCACAGCCCCTGGCTGACGTTATACAGCCCCTCCAGGATCTTGACGGGCACGTCGAGGCGCTGCCCGATCACTTCGGCCGTTTGACGGGCCGCAGCGCATGGAGACGCATAGAGCACGTCAATCGGTGGCTGGTGCTGCGACAAATCGTCTGCCGTCTGGCGGGCACGGGCCAAACCTCGCGCATTCAACGGAATGTCGAGCAGGCCCTGAATCCGGTGCTGATCGTCAAAGTCCGTAAACCCTGGACGGATCAGAACAATGGTGGACATATACTTGGTTTCACTCCGAAACCACCATCGCCGTTGCCATCCGATGCTTGCCAATGCGGCAAAGCTCTGTGGAAAGCAGTGGCTGGAAAACCCGGTCGTCACTCGCCTTGTGTGGACACGCATCGGCTTTTCCGATGGTGGTCGTCAAGGGCGAGCCACGCGACCCGCTGCGGGGGCGGGGGGTTTGATGGCGGCGTCCGTCCCCGCGAAACTCGAAACCGCACATGCGGCTCAACTGTTCCCGGCAGGGGGGCCTATACTGAAAACTTGCAACCATACCGACATTAGCGGCCGATACTGACCCACGCAATGATTCCCGGAAGTCAACCGCGGAATCTTGAGTGAATCTGAATCATCCACCCCGGCACACGCCGAAATGGCTTATTCGGTCTATTGTGTGCAATCCGTTAACCCACGTCCAGTGGGAAGATTAATTTTGGCAATTGCTGCGGGCTGCAGCCACTTGCCAAATCATTCCGACTCATCTCGGGACAGCAGCCATTCGACGGCTTCCGGCACCCATCCGCTGTGCCAGTCGTGTTTTCGCACGGGCCCATCCTGGTAGGCGTGGGCGATCTTCAGCGAGTCCAGCAGGGCATGAGCCTGTTCATGCTCCGCACGAAAATTGCCGTAACCGTGCAGAAAAAGCCGCTTCTCCCGCTGCAGCTCCGTGGCTCTAACAGGCAGCAATTGGCTGATACGGTAGTCGGCAAAATTCTCCGGAGTGCCAAAGATCGGGCCGCTGCCGGATGGGCCGGGCCGATCCATCGTCAGCGGAGCATCCCACGCCGCCGCCTTCTGGAACATGCCGGGGTGCCGCAGAAGCAGGGACCACGCCCCCCAGCCGGATTTGCTGAAACCCAGCAGCAATTGCCCCTCGGCCTTGGCGATGACCGAATAGTTCTCTTTGACGAACGGAGTCACGACCTTGATGAAGTGGCTTTCCTGACGGATTCCGGTGTCGGTTGGATGATCGGTGTACCAAGGTAGGTGCGAGAATGTGGGGGCGACAAACATGGCCTGCCGCTTGTTGTGCAGGTCGAGCTTCTGAATCTCAAGCAGCCCATCGCCATAGCGCTTTTCCACGCCCGCTTCCACCGGCAAGACGTAGATCACGGGGTATGATTTCTTGACTTCCATCGTCTTGGGTTCTGGGTCATCCGGCATGAGCACCCGAATTTGGGTGGTGCCAGACTGAAAGGGCGACTGGACATCATGGATCAGGAAACCACGGTCGTCGCGGCTTGCCGGGGAAACCACAGCCTCCTCTTCGGCGTGGAGATTTGCAAAGACCAAGAGAGTCAATGGCAAGGCGTAGAAGGCAGTTCGCATGGTCGATCATGGACTCCGGATAAATTTTCCGTAATGTCCGATGATAGGCACAAACATGGGGCGGTTTCCACCGCTTTCCGGCTGGAAGGCCGAAAGTGGGGAAGAACCGATTGGAATATCCTTCCGCCTTACACAACGTGCCGAACTTTGGAGCAGACGGGGCGGGTCTGCAGTGAGCCACACCCTGCGCGCGGTGAGTTTGAGCCGACAGGAGTTGGCGATCGTGGGTGTGTGAAATAAAGTCCACACGAATTTGAAGTTGCGCGTACCCTACGCCTTGAGCAGCGCAGCCTTGGGGAACGTCGCACCGAGGATTTCGGCGGAGGGAAGTTTCAGCCAGTCGTCCAGCAGCGTGGTGTAGACACTGCGGAAGTCGGTGTGAAACTTGAGGTCGCCGTCGTCGAGGTCGGTCAGCGACGGGCAGGCGCCAATGGGGCCAGCCACCACCTTGTCACCCATCAGGAACAGGGAGGAGGCGGCGCCGTGGTCTGTGCCCGAGCCGTTTTCCTTCACACGGCGGCCGAATTCGGAGAAGGCCATTGTCAGGACGCGCGACTGCTGGCCGTGAGCCACGATGTCGTCCTGAAAGGCGGTCATCGCCTCGGAAACCTGCGTCAGCAGCGCCGCATGCTGGTCGATCTGGTCGGCATGCGTGTCGAAACCGCCGATTTCAGCGTAGTACAGCCGTTCGCGAACACCTGCGGCGATCAGTTGTGCGATCAACTTCAACTGTTTTCCGAGCGGGGTGTCGGGATATGAGACGGAGGTTTTGTAGTCGGGAGACACTTCACGCAGCTTGTCGGCCGAGCGGTAGGTTTCCTGCGCCGTCCGCTTGATGCGGTCGAGCAGGGGAGCATCGGTGGCTGCGGTTTCGGCGAAGCGGCTCAGCACTTTGCGGCGGGCCGGGTCGTCACCCTTGAGAGCCACGCGGAGCTGGAACTCCTGGAGTGAACGGACGGTGACGTTGCGCGAGGAGGGGCCGCGCAGCGCCAGGGGTGAATCGCCATTGGCCACATGGACCGCGGTGCTGCCGGCGGGAAGATGCTCGGTGCTCCGGCCGATCCAGCCAAACGGTTCCGTTTCCGAGATCTGCCCGCGGTGCCAGAAGTCCATGGACGTGAAGTGCGAGCGGTTCGGCTTGGGATAGCCCACCCCCTGCACGACGGCCAGTTGCGACTTCTCCAAAAGTTTCGCAAAGCCGGTCATCGCCGGATGAAAGGCGAGCTCGGCGTTGATCTTCAGCAGTTTGTCGGCCGGCAGTTTGAGGGTTGGCCGGGCGGCGGCGTAGGCGGGGTCGCTGTGGGGAACAACTGTGTTGAGGCCATCGTTGCCGCCCGAGAGCTGGATGACGACGAGCACCGTTTCTGCTCCTGTTGCCGGGTCAGCCGCCTGGGCGATCCGCTGCCAGAACTGGGGGGTGCAGGGCAGTGCCAGAGCGGCGGATGTGGAGAGAAAGCGCCGGCGCGAGAATCTCATGGCTTGCTTTCCTGCAGCGTCCATTTGCCAAGTTGCTGGATCTCTTTGACAATGGTCATACCATCCCGCAAAACCTCCAGTTTCAAACTGTCGCCGACATTCTTGTGCTTGGTCAGTTCGATCAGCTCCTCGAAGGTTGCAATCAGCTTGCCGTCATACTTGAGGATCTTGTCGCCCTGCTGCAGCCCGGATTTCTCAGCCGCCGAATCCGGCTGGATTTTGTCGATGATCAGTTCCTCGCGCGGGCAGGAGATTCCCAGCATGGCCGGGCCGCGCATCTCGACCACGACGCCGGGCAGCGCCGCCTGCAGGCCGGCCAGGGCCTCCGGTGATAAATTCGCGCCACGGGTGACATAGATCGTTTCGAGATAGACCATCCGTTTGATCGTTTCCAGTCCGCCGTCTCCGCCCTTCCAGTCCTCGCCGATCAGGATCCGCCCGACGGCATTGCGTTTGATCACCATGTTGACGGCGATCTGGGGCAGTTGCGGGGGGGCGGTTTCGGCGCCCATGGTCCGAAGCTTTGCGCCCAGCCGTTCATCCCGATCGGACTCGCGCGTGGACAAAGCCAGCTCAGACCGCCGTGCCGCGGGTTTGCTGCTGCTCGTTGTCAACTGGAACAGGGCGGCATCCACGGCATCGAACGCTTCGTCCCCAGCTTCAGTGTACATCATCCGCAGCACTTGAATCGCCCGCGACGAGACCTCCAGGTCCGGACCTTCAGCCGCCCTCTTCAACGCGTCAATGGCCGCCAGACCGGCACTGGAAAGCCGCTCGGTCGCGTCCTCACGCACGGCAAATTCGGCCGCCCCCAGCGCCTCGATCCAGATGGACACCGCCTCCGGCGTGGGTGCATCCACCGCGGCAGCCTGAGGCTGGTTCGGAGAGGGCGACCCGGGCCGCTGACTGCCCGGCACGGGCGCGGGTTTCACCGTCGGCGTGTCCGACGAAACACCCGTGATCCCCGCATTGGCGGGTGCGGGCGTGGAATCCTCGGCAATCAGATCCGCAGACAGGACAAAACCAAGCCCGGCAGCGACCAACAATCCTGCAATCGTTCGTAAGAACACCGGCTCGCTCCTCAGCAGGGCGCGTTCAAGATTTCGCTTCCAAAGCATCATAACGCATTGTGCCAGGCGGGGGAGCGCGAATTCTGCGTGGGTTCACAGTCCGATTTCGACATCGTCAGGAACCGCCGTCGACTGGCGCGGAGCGTCTGACTGTCAGTGCGCCACCGAGCCGGACTCCCAGCAATGCCGCCGGGATGTACAGCGCGATGTCTGTCACGGCAAACCAGGCGGGGGCGGGAATCAACATTAGCATGGCCGCGCCACTGCAGGTCCACAGCAGCCCCAGGCCGATGGCGGCGGCATGCCAGCGTTCCCGGGCGATGAGTCCGCAGGCAAATCCGCTCACAAAGCTCCCGCCGGCGTGCGCAATGAGCACCATGATCAGGGCTCCCAGGGGCAGTCCGTGAGCCTCGACATGCGCTTTGAACGCTTCCATGTCATTGGGGTCGACTCCTGGCGGCAGCGGAAACGCCACATGGGACGCCATCACGAGCGCCATGTTGAACGCGCTCCCCGCCACGAAACCGATGACAACGGCCAGTACTTTCCGGAGGAGGTTCATGCAGTTGTCCCGTGTTCGATGAGGGGAACACCCTGATTTGGATTTCACTGTGTCTGTTTCGCTTCGACGACTGACGATGACGTGGAAACGCCCGAAACGTAGAATGGGCCGGCGGGCGGTCTGTTCCCGGTTTCCTGGCAGTGGTCCATGTCTTATCGCACGTTCAAACGCCTGCTGGGGGAAGCCAGCCTGGAGCGGAAATGCCGCTTCCTGTTTGGCGGCGGGCTGATGCTGCTGATCACCGGCAGTTTTTACGTCTACGGGCGGCTTACGGTCGGCCTGGTGTATGATCAGAACCGGATGACTGGACGGCAACTGATCGCCCCCATCATTCTGGAGAGCCACTGGAAATGGTTTGAAACCGACGGCGAGTTTTCCGATGTCATCGATTCGCTGGCCAAGGATGTGAAGCCGGTCGACCTGCAGGACTATCACTGGGATCTCGTCCGTCCCACGGGCAATTCCGACGGGCGGCGGCAGCCGAAGGACCAGGTAGACCACGAAGTCCTGCACGAGATGGGCTTGGGTAAGGGTGACGAGGTGACCCGCATCCAGCGCGACAAGCGTGAGTACCAGTACTATGGCGCGGTGCGGGCCGCCAAGTCGTGCCTGCGGTGCCATACCCGCAGCGATGAGAGCACGGTCACTTCCCGGGAGGGCCAGACGGTCAGCATCGACATCGCCCGGATCGCCCCCAACCCGTATCAAAACTCGGCCCGCAGTCTCGACTCCGATGCCTTCCGCGCGCTGGTGCAGTCGGTTGCCGAGAGCGACGCGATTGACCCGCTGATGGTTCGCCCCAAAAAAAATGGAGGCTACGAGCTGATTGCCGGCGAGCGCCGGCTGCAGGCGGCGCGCGAGGCGGGCATGAAGAAGGTGCCCTGCAAGGTCGTGCAGATGGGTGAGCCACTGGTCAAGGAGGGGGACCTGCTCGGCATGGTGAAGGTGGCGTTCCCGCTCGAGGCGACCGAACGGGATGTTGCCTGGAACAATGCCATCCTCATTGCCACCGCCATTGTGACGGCCTTTCTGGCGATGACGGGTGCATATGCGATTGTGCGGTATGTCATCGTCAAGCCGGTGCTGCACCTGAAGGATGTCAGCGACGCGATTTCGCGCGGCAACCTCGACCAGCGGGCCGACATCCGCACCGGCGACGAGTACGAGGAGCTGAGCCAGGCGTTCAACCGCATGCTGCGGCATCTTGTGGCGGCCCAGGAGGAGCTGCGGCAGGTCAATGGCGAGCTTGACGCCAAGGTGGACGAGCTGGCCCAGGCGAACATGCGGCTGTTCGAGCTCAACAATCTCAAGAATGACTTTCTGGCGACGATGACGCACGAGCTGCGGACGCCGCTTAACAGCATTCTGGGGTTCAGCGAGGTTCTGTCGGGAATCACCACGCTCAATGACAAGGAGCAGCGGTACGCCCGCAACATCCAGAGTTCCGGGAAGGATCTGCTGGTCCTGGTGAACGACATCCTCGACCTGGCCAAGATCGAGGCCGGGAAAATGGACCTGCATCTGACGGAGTTTTCACTGAATGACCTGATTGAACGGCTCATTGGCATGATGCGCCCGCTGGCCGAAAAGCGCAGCATCGACGTGTCGTGCGAAACCGACGACTCGCTGTCGCAGTTGACGCAGGACCAGGGAAAGCTCCAGCAGATTCTCTACAATTTGTTGTCCAACGCCGTGAAGTTCACGCCTGAAGGCGGCCGGGTGCAGGTCACCACCCGGCGCGTCGACAATGAGGAGGCCGAGATTCTGGTGGAGGACACCGGCGTGGGGATCCCGCTGGAGGATCAGGAAACGATCTTCGAGAAATTCCGCCAGGGCAACACCAGCCGGGCCGGCCGGTCGAGTTCGCTGACCCGGGAATATGCCGGCACCGGACTCGGGCTGTCGATCGTCAAGGAGCTGTCAAAACTGCTTGGCGGGGAAGTGAGCGTGCAGAGCGAGGTGGGAAAGGGCAGCATTTTCACGCTGCGTGTGCCATTGGTGCTGAAAGACCAGCCCCGCCCACTGGGCGAGGTGCTCGGGCTGACCTCCGCCGACGCGGTCCAGCTCAAGCGGATCGACCGCAACCTTTCCGGCAAGACGCTCAATCCCTGACGCCGCCGTTTCATGTCCCAGAGTCCGCTGCCCAACCTGCCCAAGCCCCGAAACAGCACGGTCACCGTGCGCTTCATTGTGGCCTGCAGCGTGTTGTTTGGTGTGGCGTTTTCCCTGGCAACTGCGATGTACCGGCTGTGGCCGCCGCCTGCCGCGCCGGAGCATGTCCCGGGCAGCCGGGACGCCGGCTTTCCCCCAGTGTTCTGGGGGACAACGCTGCTGCTCGTTGCCGGCAGCGTCCTGCTGCAGCACGCGCGAAACTCGGTGCGGCTGGAGCGGCAGCGGCCGTTTCGCCGCGCCCTGCTCGCCGCCCTCGCGGCGGGCACGGCCTTTGTCGCCATTCAAACCTACGGCATCGCGTGGCTCGTCCGCCATCAGCAGCCCGAGGCCGTCGAGACTGGGGCCAACGCCTTTGTCACCTGCCTCACGGCCCTGCACGCGATGCACTTCACCCTGGCGATGATGCTGCTGGTCTGGGTGACGCTGCAGGCCTGCTCCGACCGCTACGACCATGAATATTCGTGGGGGGTGACGGTCTGCGCCTGGTTTTGGCACGCGCTGGGCGTCATCTGGATGCTGATCCTGGTGATCTTCGCGCTCGCGGCCGGCAGCCAGGCCTGAGCCACGCCGAATCAGTATCCGGCAGGGTTGAAGATCGTCGACTGCCATGTCATTATCATGCCTTCACATGTCATGATCATGCCTATTGCTGGCGACATCCATGAAATTTTCCCGCCGTGGCTTCACGCTGATCGAACTGTTGGTGGTGATCGCCATCATTGCCATCCTGGTGGCGCTGCTTTTGCCGGCGGTGCAGCAGGCGCGCGAGTCGGCGCGGCGCACGCAGTGCCGCAACAATCTGAAGCAGATTGGTATTGCGCTGCAAAGCTATGCCGAGACCCACAAGCTGTTTCCGCCCGGCCGCATGCGGAGCATGAACGACGGCGCGGGCCGCTGCTATTCGGCCTACGCGCACCTGCTGCCCTACCTCGACCAGGCACCGCTCTACAATCTGATCAACTTCAACGCCGACCCGGACGATCCCGCGTTGAACGGTCCCGCGCTGGGCCAGAATGTCCAGTTCCTGCTCTGCCCCAGTGACGGTGTCCGGGTGCTGCAGACAAACACGGTGAACGGCGTCGTGGTCAACAGCGGCGTCCACAACTACCCGCTGAACACCGGCACCACCTACCCGCTGTCGCTGCGGAATCCCGGCGGCGTGGCTGTGACGGGAATCTTCTTTGAAAACTCCTCCATCAAGTTCTCGGACATTACCGACGGCTCAAGCTCCACGGTCTGCATCAGCGAGACGATCAAGTCGGAGGGCGGGGCGTCGATCTGGGATGGATTCAGCCCGGTTACTGGCTTTGTGCTGACCAGCGGCAACGACAACACCTCCAGTGGGCCAGAACTCACCGACTATGCCTCGCAGTGCCACGGCAATGGGCTGCTGCTCCAGCAGACGCGCGGCAGCCGCTGGCTGTACGGGGCGCCGGGACACTCGATGTACAACCACATCCGCGGCCCGAACGACCGCGATGTCGACTGCCGTGGCGGCCTGCCGCACAGCATCCGCACCAACGCCGCCTGGGACCGGCTGTCGCTGAATGTCGCGAGCCACAGCCGCCACGTCGGCGGAGTGCATTCCCTGTTCTGCGACGGCCATGTGCAGTTCGTCGGCAACAGCATCAATCTGGCCACATGGCAGGCGCTGGGCAGCCGCAACAAGGGTGAAGTTCCGGGCGAATTCTAAAGTCCGTAGGGTGTGTACAGCGGAGTAAGGTTCGGCGTTTTTGGGGTCCTGACTCCGCGCAACACACCACGAACGTCTGGCGACTCGGCGTGACGAGGCAGCAATCGACGAGGGTTGGCCAGTTTGATCCGCGCCGTGGTACCATCGTGCCGAACGATGTTCGCAGGTTCGGCGGCGCGGCATGAGTCTTTCCATTCGAGAACAACCGGTGACCGGAATCACGGCCCCGCGGCCTTTGGCGGCGTGGCTCGGCGGGTCGCCCTATGCGGGCTACACCTACGGCTACCCCCACAAAACTGCCTACCGCGCCCTGCCCGTGGCTCAGCCACTGGGCCGGCTCTGGGCTGCGTCAGACGACGCCCTCTCCCTCTATTTGCACGTCCCCTTCTGCGAGTACCGCTGCGGATTCTGCAATCTTTTCACCCAGGCCCAGCCGGCGGCGGAATGGGTCACGCAGTACCTGAAAGTCCTGCGGTCCGAAGCCGAAACCGTGAAGTCAGCGCTGGGCTCCAGTGGCTTCGCGCGGCTGGCATTTGGGGGCGGCACGCCCACCTTTCTCGACGAACGGGAACTGGAGTCGCTGTTTCGCATCGCGGTCGACGTCATGGGTGCCAATCCCACGGTCATCCCCACGTCGGCCGAGGCGTCGCCGGCGACGCTGGACCCCGCCAAGCTCACCCTGATCCGCGACATGGGCGTCGAGCGGCTGAGCCTCGGGGTGCAGACGCTCAACGATGCGGAGTCTTCCGGACTCGGCCGGCCGCAGCGCGTGGAACAGGTGCATCGCGCGCTGGAAATGATACGTGCAGCGGGCCTGCCCGTTTTAAACGTGGACCTCATCTATGGGGGCGAGGGGCAAACGGTGGGCAGTTGGCTCGACTCGATACGCACGGTGCTGCGGTACGAGCCGGAAGAAATCTATCTCTATCCCCTTTATGTGCGCCCGCTGACTGGACTCGGCCGGCGTGAACACGACTGGGATGACCAGCGGCTGGACGCCTACCGCGCCGGCCGTGACTTCCTGCTCGAACGTGGCTACGACCAGGTCTCGATGCGGATGTTCTGCCGCCGCCCGGTCGCCGCTGGGCAGGAACGGCAAGCGCCGGCTCCCGCCTACTGCTGCCAGCGCGATGGCATGATCGGCCTGGGCTGCGGCGCCCGCTCGTATTCACCGGCCCTGCACTATTCCACCGAATATGCCGTTGGACGTTCGGGCGTGCAGTCCATCCTCGCGGACTATTTGAAGCGCTCTCCGGACCAGTTTGCGGCGGCGAGTTATGGCATAGCTTTGGATGAGAATGAGCAGCGCCGGCGGTTCGTGCTGCTGTCTCTGCTGCAAAGCACCGGGCTGTCGCTGGACGACTATTCCCGGCAGTTCAAAACCGACCTGTGGGACGATCTGCCGGAGCTGGCGGAACTCCTGGAACTGGGCCTGGCCGCATTCGACGCCGAAGCCCGGCAATTGCGACTGAACGCCGCCGGCCTGGAGCGCTCCGACACCATCGGGCCGTGGCTCTACTCCGAACGGGTGCGGCATTTGATGGAGACCGCCGCATGTCGCTGACATTGCTGTACCGCGGTTCCCTCTCTAGCTGCAACTACGAGTGCCACTACTGCCCCTTCGCCAAGCACCACGAGACGGCCAAGGAACTGGCGGTGGATCGGGCCGCACTGGAACGGTTTGTCGACTGGGTCTCACGGCAGGCCGAAGAGCAGCCCGCCATGAGGCTGCGGCTGTTCTTTACTCCTTGGGGTGAGGCGCTCGTCCGCCGCTGGTATCAGCGGGCTCTGGTGGATTTGAGCTACCTGCCACACGTCGAGAAGATCGCGATTCAAACCAACCTTTCCTGTTCGCTGGAGTGGCTCAACGAAGCCAACGTCTCGCGGCTGGGCCTGTGGTGTACGTTTCACCCGTCGCAGACGACACGCCCCGCCTTTCTCGGCCAGTGCCGGCAGTTGGATCAGCTTTCCGTGCCCTACAGCGTGGGGGCCGTCGGCCTGAAAGAGGACGCGGAAGAGATCTCTCTTCTGCGAGCCGAACTCCCTGCCGACATCTACATGTGGATCAACGCCTACAAGCAGGAGCCGGGGTATTACTCAGCCACGGATATCGAATCGTTTGAAAAGCTTGACCCGCTGTTCCGCATCAACACGGAGTACCATGCCAGCCTGGGCCGCGCCTGCCGCTGTGGCACGGATGTGCTCAGCATCGACGGCGACGGCACGATCCGCCGGTGCCACTTCATTCGCCAGCCGCTCGGTTCCATCTACGAGGACGGCTGGCAGTCCCTCCTCCGCGACGAACCCTGCCCCAACCGCACCTGTGGCTGCCACATCGGCTACATTCACATGCCGCACCTCCACCTGGACCAGACCTTCGGCGACGGACTGCTGGAGCGCATTCCGCGACGACCGATTCAACATGCGGCCACAGCGAGCGAGTAACGCAATGACAGTGGTGGTGGCCTGGCACAGTGCTGGAGCGCAAGTCACTTCGACCTTCGCGTCCCTCAGACGCAGCCCATTGTGAATGGAGGTTTGGTAGAATCTCCCGGGAGTGCTGGTGGCCGAAAAACCAGAACAGGCAGCACAGGAGTCGGCATGTCACGGCGAAGGGCGGTGCGCTGGATTTTGGCCGCGTCGGCCGGACTGCTTGCGCTCGCAATGCTGGTCGGCGGGATCGTTTGGAGCAACCGCGCGACGCCGCCCGCGCTGGGAACGTATGCCGGCCAGCCGTGGAGCGGCAATGGCCTGCGCATCCCCTTCCGCTGGTGCCCGCCAGGCACGTTTCAAATGGGCAGCCCGGCAACTGAGGCCGACCGAGAAATCAACGAAGATCAGATGACGGTCACGCTCACCCGGGGCTTTTGGATGGGCCAGACGGAGGTGACGCAAAGGCAATGGCAGAGCGTGATGGGTACGACGCCATGGAAGGGGGAGGACTTTGTGAACGAGGGGGGCAATTATCCGGCAGTGAATGTCAGCCACAGCGGCGACCCGGACAGCGCGGTGACGTTCTGCGAGCGGTTGACCACCCGCGAACGGGCGGGGGGACGGCTGCCGCCGGGCTGGGTCTATCGGTTGCCCACCGAGGCCGAGTGGGAGTATGCGTGCCGGGCCGGAACGACAACCGCCTACACCTTTGGAGACGATCCGGCAAAACTGGGCCAGTACGCTTGGTTTGACGGAAACAGCAAGGGGGACTTGAGCGGCACGGAATCGTGGCTGGAGGATCCGGCGCTCTACGCTCATCCCGTGGGGACGAAGTTGGCGAATGGATGGGGCTTGCGGGACATGCATGGCAGTGTCTGGGAATGGTGTGCGGACGGGTACGATGCGACGTTGCCCGGCGGCGTTGAACCGCGGGTGATGACGAACGGCTCGCGCCGGGTTCTCCGGGGCGGGGGCTGGAGCAACACCGCCAGGCGCTGCCGGTCGGCGAACCGCCTCAGGAACACGCCGTCGTACCGGAACAGCAACCTGGGCCTCCGCCTGGCCCTGAGTCCGTCTGGTCAGACCGCAGAGCTTCCAGGCCGGTAGCAGTACGGCAAATCCTGTGCGTTCTTCACCCGCGCCGGACCCGCCGATCACCCCGTTCGTTTGCGGCACCACTGCGCGGAGGGTAAAGTGACCGTCGCTGTCGTCCGGCGTGGTGCCGGGCGGGGAGCACAGATCTGAGTTTTCAGGAGGGTGTGATGCACTCCATCTCGAGGCGAACGGTGGCCGGTCGGCTGGTCGGAATCTCCTCTGCGATCCTTATTTCCCTGCTGTTCGCGACCTCCGTCTGGGCAGATGCGCCGGCGGGACTCGACAAGTCTGGCAAGCCGGCGCTGAAGGCTGCCGGCCCTCTCGCCTTCGCTCCGAACGGCGTGCTGTTCGTTGCCGACCCGGCTTCGGCCACCATCTTTGCCCTCGACACCGGCGAACGCGAAGCGGTCGCCACCCGCGCCCCGATCAATGTCACCGGCCTCGACGCCAAGCTGGCCGCGGCGTTCGGGAGCACCGCCGATCAGATTCTCATCAACGACCTCGCCGTCAATCCGGAAACTGGCACGGCCTACCTGTCGGTGACCCGCGGCAAGGGTGAGAAGGCGATGCCGGTCATCGCCAAGGTGAACGCCGCCGGCGAAGTCAGCGAGCTGATGCTCGACAAGATCGCCTATGGCAGCGCCGCCCTGCCCAACGCCCCAGCCGATGGCGCGGACCGCCGGGGCCGCAACCCGCGGATGGACTCGATCACCGACATGGCGTTTTATGATGGCAAGCTGATCATCGCCGGCCTGTCGAACGAAGAGTTCGCCAGCAAGCTGCGGGCCGTTGCCTTCCCATTCAGCCAGACGGACGGCGGGACCAGTGTTGAAGTCTACCACGGTGCCCACGGGGCCTTCGAAACCCGTTCGCCCGTGCGGACGTTCGTGCCGTTCAACATCGGCAGTGAGCCACACCTCCTGGCGGCCTACACCTGCACCCCGCTGGTGAAGTTCCCCGTGTCGAAGCTGACCCCCGGCACGAAAGTCCGTGGCACAACCGTCGCCGAACTTGGCAACATGAACCAGCCGCTGGACATGATCGTCTATGAGAAGGGCGGCAAGAACTGGTTGCTGCTGGCCAACAGCAAGCGTGGCGTGATGAAGATTGCCACCGACAACATTGAACGCTCGGAAGGGATCGAGACCCCGGTCAAAGGCACCGAAGGCCAGAAGTATGACACGGTCGCCGATCTGACCAACGTCCTGCATCTCGACAAGTACAGCCCGACCCAGGCCATCCTGCTGGTCAAGAACGACAAGGGTACGGACCTGCAGACGATTGCCCTGCCGTAGGCACAACTGTCTCCCCACTGTCGCCTTTCACGCGGCCCGAACTTTCAAGTTCGGGCCGTGTTCTTTTGGTGCCGGCACGTTCCGCCGGTCAACTGCGGCGGCCGTCTCTCCGGTTCCGAAGCGCAATGGCAATCCCCAGGCCGCCGAATGCCCCGAGGATTGACGCGATAATGAAGGTAATCCCCGACGACATCAGGTGCATGATGACCACCGTTCCCATGGCGCTATTCATGCCGGCGAATCCGTGGTGGAACGGTCCATAGCCGCCCGCTGCGCTCATGATGATGGGCGTGGCTGCGCCGAAGACAAATCCGTACAGCCCCGCCACGAGCAGTATGGCGGGATGGACAAGAATGGCCCCCAAGAACGCGCCCCTGCAGCCGACTGGAGGCGCACGGTCCTTGAGAGGGACACCATCTCCGACCACAGTGACCGCTGGCGCTGGCGTGTCAAAGAGCCACGAAAGCAACTCGTGGCCGCCAAAAATCATCAGATTCAACACAATCTGGACAATCTTGTAGGTCGGATAATACCAGGGCGGAAGACTTTGCATCCACGTAATGACCAACAGAGGCAACAAAGTTGCCAAGCTGGTAATGGTTAGAGTGGCAGGCAGTTTCCAGCGGCGGATGTGCCAGCCGATTCCAAACGTCAGCCCATATGTGGCCAGTTGATAAATGAGAAATGAAGTCCCGCTTAGCTCTTGAGGGATCGGATCGCCAAGGCTGTCATCGGCGGGCCTTTCCGTAGCGAAGTACGGCGGTGTCGACAAGAAGTCAAACACATCGCGCACGATGAACAGCAGCAGGAACACCAGGCTGATCACGAGAACGCCGCGTCCCCTGCTTCGCGCCCCGGCATACAGTCCGAACGGAGCGAATGGGATGATTTTGAGTCCCGCCAGTCCGAGCAATACGATGTATACCACACGCCAGACCATTGTGCGCTCCCAGGATTTCCAGTTGATGCTGCTGGACCTCCGCGGGTCGATCATAGGAACTCGGCACGCCCACGCAACAGCATGCCTCGCCCCTTGACCGCCGGGATCCCGCCGAGTCAAGCGTCAACATTTCGCCGTTTGCGGAATGTTTCGCGTGCCGGTAATTTCACGGAACGCGGAGTGTCAGAAGCATTGGTGCAGGAGGCCGTTTGGTGCGTCCGGTTGAATCAGGGTTGCTCACGCAGGACGCCTCGTCGCTGTGGGCGAACGCGGTGTTTGGGGTTTATTTCCCCTACGACTATTCCCTCAAGCGCCGCGTCCGATGCACGCGGATCTGGTTCGACCCCATTCGGGCGCACCTGGCGGTCGAGTTTTCGACCCGGGAAGACTCCCAGACCCTGATCCGGCCCATTCTGGGCGACTCAATCCAGTTGGAGTTTACCTGCACCTGCGAAATCGGCCGCGTGGGCAGGGCCTGTGAACACATCCGCGCCGCCGGTGAATTCCTTCGCGGCCAGTATTTCTCCAACAAGGTGCTGCAGCGGCAGCTCATCGAGTTTGTCCACCGCTCGCTGTGGAAGGTGGCGCTGGCAGAGCTTGAGGCCTGCACGAGAGACCTGGTCAAGGCCGAGGAGAAGGCGCCGCGGACGGAGGGTCTCCTGCTGTGGCGGGTGGGCTTCGAGGGGGGCAGCTTCAACGTCATCCCCCATGAATGCCGGCAGAAGGCGAACGGGCAGTGGACCAAGGGAAAAAAGTTGTCCTGGAGCGCGCTTCACAAGGATCCCACGCGGTGGAGCACCGCGGAGGACCGCGCCGTCGTTTCGGCGAGCCTCGCCGCGACATCGCGCGACCGCTACGTCATCGACCTTGTGGAGATCGCCCGCGCCCTGGCCGGACACCCGCGCGTGATGCGCGCCGACAAGCCCGAGTTGCCGGCCAACATTCAAATCGTCGGGCTGGGAATCGGCCTGGAACAGGTTGAGCTGGGATGGCGGCTGCAGTCCACCGTCAATGGCACCTCCTTGTCGTCGTTCGAGCACACGCACCTCGGCGCGAAGTCGATCGCCATTGACGATGAGGAGAACGACCGCCTGCTGATTGCCACCGGCCCCCCCACGTTGTTTCGTCTCGCCCTCGGTCTCGATGCGCGGCAGATCGTGGTGCCGTCGGAAGCCAAAGAACAGCTCATGAACACGCTGGCGGCGGTGGAAAGCCACATCGCCGTGCAACTGCCCGACACACTGGTGGAGGGCAAAGTTGCCGGCGACGCCCGCATTCACCTCAGGCTCACGCCGCTGCCCACCGGCATGCAGGCCGAGATCGGTGTCCGGCCCGTCGCCGACGGTCCGTGGCTCATTCCCGGAGAGGGTGCGGCCGACTTCACCGCCCAGCACGAGGGCCGCCGCGTGCTGGTCACCCGCCGCATTCAGGAGGAAGCCACGGCAGCAAAGCAGCTTTCCGCCGATCTCACCTTCAGCGACTATCCCGCGACCGGCACGCTCCGCTGGAACCTGCCCACCGATGAAGAGGCGTTCGGCCTCTTGGACAAGCTCCGCACGCGGCCCGAGGGCGACCCGATCGTCGAGTGGCCCGCCGGCGAGCAGCCACGGCGGGTGATCGGGGAGATCACTCCCAATGCGGTGCGGGTCGAGATCAAGAACACCCGCGACTGGTTCGGCCTGAGCGGCAACATCGAACTCGGCGGGCAGCAGTTCCCGCTGACACAGCTTCTGTCGGCCCTGAAATCCGGCCACAAATACATTGAGATTGCTCCTGGACAGTGGGCCGAAATTTCGGCGGAATTCCAGGAACGGCTGGCCGCCCTCAACGACGTCGTCCACCGCAACCGCAACAAGCTGGAATTCGACGTCACCGCCGCGCCGATTGTCGCCGAGTTCGTCGACGACCAGTCGCTGCTCAAGGCCAGCAAGGCCTGGACGACGACGCTGAAAAAGCTCGACGAGGCGATGAAGCTCGACCCGCATCCGCCCATCTCGCTGACGGCGGAACTTCGAGACTACCAATTGGAGGGCTACCGGTGGCTCAGACGCCTCGCGGCCTGGGGCGTGGGCGGCTGCCTGGCCGACGACATGGGGCTGGGCAAAACCGTGCAGGCCCTCGCTGTCCTCATCGACCGGATGGAAGAAGGCCCGACGCTCGTCATCGCCCCGGTCTCCGTGGGATTCAACTGGATCCGCGAATGTGAAAGATTCGCCCCGGTGCTCAAGCCGATCCTGTACCGCGACACCGAACGCGGAGATTTCCTGTCGTCGGCCCGCGAGGGCGACGTGATCGTGGTGAGCTACGGGCTGCTGCTGCGCGATGCGGAACAATTCGCAAAGGTGACCTGGGGGACACTGGTGCTGGACGAAGCCCAGTTCATCAAGAACAGCCGCACGAAAACGGCGGGCGCGGTCCACAGCCTGGATGCCAAGTGGAAGCTTGCGCTGACGGGCACTCCGGCCGAGAACCATCTCGGCGACCTCTGGAGTCTGTTCCGGGCCGTCGCCCCCGGCCTGTTCGGGTCGTGGGACCAGTTTCGCCAGCGGTTTGCCGACCGGATTGAAAAGGACAAGGATCCGGAACGCCGCCGCGCCCTGGCCCGCACCCTGCGGCCGTTTGTGCTCCGCCGCACCAAATCGGAAGTGCTGACGGAACTGCCGCAGCGGACCGAGATTCAACTGGTGGCCGAGCTGTCGGACGAGGAGCGCAAGCTGTACGAAGCCGCACGGCTGGCGGCGGTCGCGGCGCTTGCCAACCTGGAGGAGAGCGACACCGACCAGCGGTTCCAGGTGCTGGCCGCCCTCACCCGGCTGCGGCAGCTCGCCTGCCATCCGCGGCTGCTGGATGCCACATGGTCGCGCTCATCCGCCAAACTCGACCTGCTGCTGGAAACGATTGATGAACTGCGGGAGGGTCGCCATCGCGCCCTGGTCTTCAGCCAGTTCACGCAGCACCTGGCGATCGTCCGGGAGGCGCTGGATGCCAAAGGCATCTCCTACCAATACCTGGACGGCCAGACCTCGGCCAAACAGCGAATGGAGCGGGTCGACGCCTTTCAAAAAGGGGAGGGCGAACTGTTTCTGATCTCGCTGAAAGCCGGCGGCACGGGGCTCAACCTGACCGGCGCCGACTACGTGATCCACCTCGACCCGTGGTGGAACCCGGCCGTGGAAGACCAAGCCACCGACCGCGCCCACCGCATCGGCCAGACCCGCCCGGTCACCGTGTACCGGCTGGTCGCCAAGGAGACGATTGAAGAGCAGATCCTCGCCCTCCACGGCGAAAAACGCACGCTCGTCTCCGGCATTCTGGAGGGCTCCGACCAGGCGGCCAAACTCTCGACGGAAGAACTGGTGAACCTGATCCGCGGCGGGCGGATGAAGAAGGATGAGGCAAAGCCCACATGAGCGGGTTGGTCGATTTGCGGCGCGGATTGGCACGCAGGATTCGCCAGACGACCGAGTGCTGTGTACCTGCATATTGATGGGGAAGCCGATGCATGTGAGCATTCGCGCCTGCTCCCACACTGCGCGACAACGATGAAGAGCCACGGATTGACACGGAAAAACACGGATTTTGCGTGGAAGGGACCTGCTGGCAATTGCGTGTTTCATCAGTGTTCCATCCGTGGCTCAAACCCAAGTCTTTGTGGCTTCGAATCTCACCAATGAGCAGACGCACCTCCCGTGCTGTTTCCGAACGTGTGATCGTTTGTCATTCCCCTCCACCCCTTCTACGATACCGACCGCCTCCCGGCGACACCCGGATTTACCCCAAGACCCGTTCAGTAGGAGCGATTTTCATGCGGCGAATTCACGCAGCCCTGATGGTGACGGCACTGGCCCTGGCGCTGGGTGCGAACAGCGCGACGGCGGCGGATGACTACGTCTTCGACCTGGTGCATTCCTCCGTCAGCTTCAAGGCGCGGCACCTCGACATCAGTTGGATCCACGGCCGGTTCAATGAGATTGAGGGCAAGTTCTCGCTCGACCGCCAGGATCCGTCCAAGTCGACCTTCGAGTTCACGGTCAAGGCTGAGAGTGTCGACACCGGCAACAAGGCCCGCGACGAGCACCTGCGCCAGCCGGACTACTTCGACACCAAGCAGTTCCCCACGATCGACTTCAAGAGCACGAGCGTCAAGGCGGTGAAGGGTGGCTACGAAGTCACCGGCGACTTCACGCTGCACGGCACAAAGAAGTCGATCACCCTGAACCTGCAGGGCGGCACCGAGATCGAATTCCGTGGCACCAAGCGCTGTGGTTTTTCCACGGCCCTGACGGTCAAGCGCAGCGATTATGGCTTCGACAAGACGCAAATCGGCCCGATTGGCGACGAGGCCAAGATCGACATCGATTTTGAAGGAACACGCAAGTAACAGCGGCTTCTGCACACACAGGAGGGCGTGACGTCCATCACACCTCCTGTGGTTTTTTGGCCGATCAGCGTTTTTTCTTTGTCCGCATAGGTACCGGGGCAGGCTTCGTCACCGTGACAGTGATCTTTCCGGGAAACTTTTCGCCTTCAGCCACGTCGCGGCCGACGATCACGAATTTCTGCACCCCCTTCGGAAGGGCGAAGTAGACCACGCTTTCACTCTCGAAGATGCAGGGGTACCCCTCGCCGTCGACAGTCGCCTGCAGGTGGTATCCGAAGCCACGGACGAGGGAGGCAACGCCTATCGTGTTGCGGTAGGGGAACAGGAGTTTGTCGTCCATCTCAAACGCAGCGCAGCGCTTTTGCATCGCCTGCAGAAACTCCGGCGCGGCCTTCTTGATGGCCGCCGCGCGGGCGGTCTCCATCGCCTCGCGGTGCTTCTCTTCGAACTCCTTCACGGCCGGAAGGCCTGACAGGTTGACCAGCACGAACGCCGACGCATCGGTCACCATTGGCTGCACATACATCACCCCGCTGCTGCCCTTGAACTTCAGTGACATCAGGCCGGTGCTGACCGTGGCCTCATTCAGGTTCAGGCATTTTGACAGGGTCTTGTATTTCCCGATCTGGACGGGATCGAGCGGAACGGTTCCCAGTTCTGTGTCTTCAATCTGGACCCCATTCAGGTTTCCCGACAGGCCGTCACCCATCGACTGGACCAAATAGACCGCGACCGCCGCGAATGCCAGGACAAACAGAGTGGGCACGATGAGCGGCAGAATGCTGCCACGCCCGCGGCTGGCCAGTTGCTTCGCCGTCAGTTCTGAAACCTTCAATTGAAACTGCACGTCCGGCATGTCGGAGGACGAGTCGACTGTGGCTTCCCCTCCCATCGGCGGCGGGGCGCCGCGCGTCGGATGAATTGCCGGAGCCGGAACACGGACCTTGGCCCCGCACTGCGGACAGTTTCCCTTTTGCCCGGCGGCCGTTGCCGGCGCGTGCATGGTCGCCGTGCAGCGGGGGCAGCGGAACTCGATCGCCATCGCCGTGGGGGCGAAAGAGGTGGAACCCGCAGCGGAGGAGCTCGTCGAATCCGAGGAGGGGGCGACAACCGGGACACGCACCTTCCCCTGGCACTGGGGGCAGTATCCCTTTTGTCCCTGCGCATCGTCAGCGACCTGAATCAGCACGCGGCAGCGTGGGCATTGGAACTCGATCGTCATGCGGCCATTTTCGGCTTTAGCGGGAGTCTGGTCCAGATCAGGGGCAGAAAACCGCCCCTTCACCATCCGAAGTACGGACCATAGTAGCCACCGAGAATCCCCGGATAGTACCCGAAACCGGCCCAGGGATACGAATACGGGTAAAACGGGAAGTAGCCGCGCCCGTAATACCAGGGAAAGCTGCTGCGCCAGCCAAATCCGCCGTAGGAATAGCCAAATCCCAGCCCGTACGGGCCGGGATAGCCGCCATAGGGAAATCCGTAGCCCCACGGTGGCAGCGGCACGTCAAACACATTTGCCGGATAAGCGACCGGGGGATAGGCCGCCAATGCCGTGATTTCACCATAACGCTCGCGAATGACGATCGTTGGCGGCGAGTAGGCCCGTCGCGAAGGCGAGACGTGCGGACGCTGAGGCGGCTGTGCCGGCAGGAACGGTGTCTGGCACAAAACTACCGCCGCCATCGCGATAAGCACCAGCCGCGACATCACACATTTCCCGCTGAAAAGTTGGCTACAGTGGCGGAGATTGCCACAACCTTTCAGCGTACAGGGCGTGAAGACCTCGTTCCACCAGAATTCACCGCTGTCCAGCGCCTCTCAGATCACGAAGATTGGACAGGATGAAAATGGATCAGCTTGAACCTGCGTCGTGACCGACAAAAGACCCTGCCGTGCAAGACCACATGGCGCTCATTTATTGATTCACACAAAGACACTAAGGCACCAAGAAAAAGTCACAATGAGCGCCTGGATCTTTCAATGGAAGCCGTGTCGCACGCATTCTTTGTGCCTTTGCGCCTTTGTGTGATCCCTCCTTGTTGAAGCGCTGTTGGCTTCGGCTTCCAGAGAACGAGGTCTACCGGTCAAATCTCTGATCTGACACTGGCTTCACAACTCCATCACATAAATCGGGGACCAGTTGCCTGGATACCCTCCCGCATCTCCCTTGACCCGTCCGTTACCATTGCTATTGGCGTTCGTGGCCACAATGGCCAGCCGGCGGCCCTGGGGATGGAGGCTCAGCGAGTGGCAGTTGGGCATTTTCTTGGTCTCGAAAAACGCCTGCTTGTCCTCCGGATGACGGAACACCAGCTTGCCGGCGCCGGGGTTGCCGCTGACCGTCGCCATCAGAAAGCCCTCGGCATGAAACCGCAGGTCGGTGACATACACGTCGCCGCCATCGCCGAGTTCCAGGGTGCTTTCGACGGCTCCGCTTGCCCAGTCGAAAACGAGGACGGTCGGGACGCCCTGCACATTGCCGCCCACGCTGGGTTTTGTGCCACCGCAGGCCAGTTTCGTTCCGTCGGCATTGAATGCCAGCACGCGGGCACCGCCCACATCCTGCAGGCGGTTCAGCGCAAACAGCGGGGCGGCGGAAAGCGCGCGGACCGGTTTTGGCGCCTCGCCCGCCAACTCGGCAGGGCCGGTGGCCGTGACCGCCGAAAGATCCCATTGATTGATGGTGCCTTTGAGATCACTGGAAACCAGCGACTTCCCATCCGGATGAAATGCCACGCTGAACACCGGGTCGGCATGCTTGGCGTTGAAGCGGCGGCTGCCGTCGGCCCGCGACCAGAGACGGACATGCCCATCGGTGCCGCCCGTGGCGACCAGTGTTCCGTCGGGGCTGATGGCCAGGCCGCGGATCCACCCGTCGTGAGCCACGGGGACAGTCCAGTGGGCGCCAAGAGCCTCGGGGGAGTCGCCGGCATAGGGACCGCAGCGGAGCCCGCCCCAACTGTCGGCGGAAATCATCGCGCCCGTGGCGTCAAACACCACATCCTGAATCCAGCCATTGTGGCCGGAAATGGACGGCAGTTCGCCAAACGCATCGGCCTGGACATCCCAGCGGTGCAGCAGCGCATCCTGCCCGGCGGCAATGAGAAATTTGCCGCAGGGGGTAAACCGGGCGGCGCTCATCTGCCGGGTGTTCGGAAGGTTTTTGAGGTCTTTCGGCGTGAACTTCGCCGCGAGTTGTGATGTGTCAGCCATGCAGAAGCCGCTGTGCAGGGTGAAAGGTGGACGCCGGCATCATACCAGTCCGCACCGCCACCCGTGCAGCGACCTTCCATGAAGTTTTAGCGGCACGGCGCAAGCCGTCCGGTTTTTGATTTCTCGCGCTTCGCGCCCCTGCCGTCTGTCACCGGGGGCTCGCGCACTGCCGCTTGGGACCGCGACACGACTTTCGCAAACCATTCAGCCAATGAGCCGGAAGGCCTTAGCCCCCGGTTGGAGGACAATCGGAAGACACCAACGCCACGAACCGGACGCTAACGCGCGCTAACGCGTGCCGGCTGATGAACCTGCCCTCAATCGGGTGTCCATCCTGCAATCAAAATCTCCATGCTATTGTTGCCGCAATCCTTACTTGGGCTATGCAACCCAATCGTCCACCTGTTTCTCGTCCGATCTCAGCGGTTCGCGGTGGGGATGGCCGCGGTTGAGCCACCGGCCATGGACGGCCGGTTCAGCATGTGCCGCATGGCGAGGGCGGCGGAGTGCCGGGGGTCGGCTTCCAGTGTCAGGTCGGCCGCTTCGCGTGCCCCTTCGAAATCCTGCGCCTGGAAACGGGCGTAGGCGAGCTGGTACCAGTCGACCGGCGACATTTCTCGGCGGGCCGAGGCAGTGGCCAGCGTTTGGGCGGCATCGGTCCAGCGGTGTTCCTGGGCATAGGCCAGGCCCAGCAGCCACTCTGCGGCCGCCTTTTGTGGGACATTGAGTTCCGGCCGCTCCAAGACCGAACGCAGCAGCGGATCGGCCTGGCGGGCGCGGTTGTTCCGCAAATGAATCGCCGCCACACGGAGTTCCGGCTCGGCCCGGTCGGGATTAACCTGCAGCACGCGGTAGTAAATCGCCAGCGCAGCATCGTCGTCATGCGCATGCTCGTAGAGCTGCCCGCGGAGCAGCAGCGCGTCGATGTTGCCGGGGTCGAGCTTCAGGGCCTTGTCGATTAATGCGGTTGAGGCGGCGAGGTCGCGGCGCAGATACTGGGCCTGGGCCAGCCGGATCATCGGCCGCGGGTCGTCCGGATTCTGTTCGATGATCCGCTTCAGGTGGTCGCACGCCGCCTCGGGGCTCCCTTGGTCGATCAGCAGGTCGCACAGTTCGAGCCGCGTTTCACAGTCGCCCGGATTGGTTTTGACCGCCGCCGTCATCAGGTGCTGCGCCTGGGCCAAGTCGCCGCGTTCTTCGGCCTGCCGGGCCTCCTGCGCCAAACGCTGCGCCGCGTCGGTCTTGGCGAACCAGTTGTTCCGGTTGGCACATCCCGTGCAAAGCGCCGCTCCCAAGGCGCATACGATCTGCACACACGCGCCGAAGCGCGCGCGCCGCAGATGAGCGCCGATGCGGGGGAGGAGTTTCACGGGTTGTTAGTAAGGAATTTCAGATTTCAGATTTCAGATTTCACTGGAGTAATGAGAGCCTTATGCCGCCTTCTTTCCATACGGGTGGGCATCCTTGAAGTAATCGATCAGGCGGCCGTGGTGTTCAATCAAGATGGCTTCATAGCGGATTCCCTGGCGCTGGATTTCCAGGGCGATGTCGTGGGCTCGCCACTGGGTGGCGATCAGGATCACGTCGACGGGGGAGGTGTGCAGGACATCGCGAAAGCGGATCTCCTGGCCGGTGCCGGGAACAAAGGTGCCGGCCTTGTCGGCATCGGAATCGACCACGAGCGGGAACCGCCCGGCGTCTACGCCGTACTGATTCATGAATGCCGAGGCTTTGCCCGTTCCGCCCCAGATGGCGACTTTGCGGCCCGAGGCATGCAGCTTCGCCAGATCCTCACGAACGGTGGCCCGGCACAGTTCCGCCCGATCGCGGAAGGCTAGGGCTTCCGCGGCGAGGGCCACCTGTTCGCTCTGCCGGCGGAAGCGCGCCAGGCCGAACACCACTTCGCCGTTGTAGCCACGCTCGATGAGCTGCACATCGGTTGCACACCGCAGCAGCAGGCGGCGCAGCGAAGTCGAGGTGAAGTGCGAGTTGTGTTCATAGAAGAAGTCGACGGTCCGCCCCGCTGAAAACACCTGGTCGACGCAGGGCACCTCGATCAGCAGTTGCGTGTCGACATTCTCCCAGCTCGCCGCGAACGCCAGCGCCTGTACGAACCCCAGCGGATTCATCAGGTGCTCCAGCACATGGCGGCTGACAATCAAGTCCGGCCGCAATTCCGCCAGATGTTTGTCCGGCAGAAACAGCTCGCGCCGGCCAATGATCAGCCCGCCGCCATCGTCAATCGCGCCGCTGGGGTCGAAGCCAATGTATCGTCCCGCTGGCCGGGCCTTCGCCAGGCCGCGCAGCAGGTGACCGTCACCACAGCCGACTTCCACCACAGTGGGAGCCGGGCCCAGATGCTCCAGGATCAGGTCGCGGACGTGGCTCAGATGCTCGGTCCAGACGAGACCCCGGTTGAACATCAGATTCGGCTTTTCCGAATACGGCACGTGGGCGTAGTCGAAGTCCGAGTTGTAGATGTGCCCACAGTCGACGCAGCGGCGGAAGGTGTGCGGCAGCCGCGCCATCCCCTGCGCCTCTTCGACGCTGCGCGGCCAGGCGAGCGTCGTCAGCGGTTGGCGGCCGCCATCGTAAAAGGGCACCGCCACATGATGTCCGCATGCCGGACAGGTGCAGGTCTTGAGGATCTCCGACAGCGGCCGGTCCGATGGCTGTTCATCGCTGGCGGAGAGGACGATGGTTTCAGACGCTGCGGAAACCCGTGGCGACCATACTCGACCTTCACGCGCCGCGGTGACGGCGTCAACGAAGAATGTCTCCAGTTCACGCAGCGTGTCTGCATCGTCGAACAGGGCGGGGCTCTGCCGCTGGATCCGCTCGCGGACCATGGCGCGGTAGGCGGGGTCGGTCCCCAGCCGCAGGGCGAGTTGGACATACTCCGTGGTGTTCTGAGCCACGCCGTCACGGATCCCCATCTGCTGGTAGCAGGCGAGAGTGCAGCGGCCGCGCATGAAGGCACCGGGCAGTGTGACGATCGGCAGGCCGGCCGAGAGTGCTTCGTAGGTGGTGTTGCCGCCGCCAAAATGCAGCGGATCGAGCATCACATCGCACACCGCCAGCAGGTTCAAAAAGTCGGCGTGGCTCAGACCCGGCACGAACCGCACGCGGCCCAAAACGTCCGGCAGTGTCCGTCCGAAGCGCCGCTTCAACGACGCCGTCCAGTCGGGATAAGCCCCCTCCATCAGGATCAACTGACCCAGCGGATCCTGCGTCAGAATCTCGTGAAGCAGCCCGTCAAAGTCGGGGTGCAGTTTGAACAGGCTCTGCGGACAGATGTAGAGATGGGCCTGCTCATCCAGCCCGAGTTCCGTGCGGCTTTTGAGCACGGCGGGCAATTGCGGACGGCGGTAACAGGTGGGCAGTCCGGCAAGCTGCACCAGACGTTCGCTGTAGTGCGATTCGGCGTCTTCCGGTTCCACCAGCGCACTGGAGATGAAATAGTCGACCGTGGGAATCCCCGATGTCACCGGGTGTCCCCAGGTGACGCACTGCACAGGCGCGAACCGCGTGAAGGCCAGCGAAAAGCTGAGCGGATCCATCCCCAGATCGCAGAAGAACAGGATGTCCAAACGGGCGGCGGCGATCCGGCTGCGGGCCGCGGCGAGCTGATCGGGCAGCGCCACATATTCGTCGGCACAGTCGCGAATCGACCGGGCCATGTCGTCCGCCGGACCATGGCCAATCGCCAGCACAACGACTTCGAACTGGTCGCGCGACAACCCGGCAATTGTCCCCTGCATCAGCCGGCCGATGGTGTGGGCCTTCAGATGCTTCGAGAGAACGCCAATGCGCAGCCGGTTTATCTGAGAGCTTCCTGTGGCTGAAGAATGGCTGCAGTCAACGGTCGGATACAGGCGGGCGAACTGTTGCTGCAGGTCACGGTCATTCAATCCCTGGTAGGGCAGGTAGAAATTGTTCGGCAGGATTTCATGAGCGGGGTCGAGCGCAACGCCCTCCCGGACCAGCCGGTCAACCGACTCCTGAAACTGCAGCCGCGCTGTCAGCAGCTCTTCGGTGGATTGATAAATCGGCGACAGCAGGGTCGCCAGATGGATTTTCAACAGGTTTGAGGGGCGGACTGCCAGCGCGTTTTCAAAGCATTCGCGGGCCTCTTCCAAATTCCCCTGCGACTTGAGCACGCGGCCCAGGTTCAGGCTGGCATCGGCGTGGGTAGGAATGATGGCGAGCGCGCGGCGAAACCGCTGCTCCCCCTCATCCCAGCGGTTTTCCAGCGTCGACAGCGTCCCTAGGTTGTTCCAGGCATCGGCATAGTTCGGGTCGTGCCGCACCGCCTGCTGGTAGCTGGCTTCAGCCAGTTCCGTGGCTCCCCGTGTCTGCCGGACGCTGCCCAGGTTGTAGTGTGCCGCGGCGAAGTTCGGCCGGCAGTCGATCGCCTGCTGGTAGCAGTCGCAGGCATCATCCAGTTGGCCCTCCGCCTGGAGCAGCGTTCCCAAGTTGTTGTGCGCCGAGGCCAGTTCCGGCTGAATCAACAATGCCTGACGATAGCCAGCCAGCGCCGCCTCGGGCTTGCCCAGCACTCGGAGGACGTTGGCGCGGTTGTAATGAGCTTCCGCCAGTTCTGCATTCGCCGCGATTGCCTGGTCGAAGCATTTCAGAGCCTCTTCCGGCTGACCCTGCATTTCGCGGACGGTTCCCAGATTGTTCAACCCGGATGCACTGCCGGGTGCCAGCGTCAGGCCGCGTTCGATGACCTGCGCCGCTGCCTCCAATTCTCCCAGTCCGCGCAGCACGTGGCCCATGTCAAAGTGCGATTCGGCACAGTGCGGATGGAGCGACAGCATCGTTTGCAGAGTCTCCCGCGCCGCCGGCCAGCGATTCGCCTCGGCCTGGGCACGGGCCAGATCGCGCAGCGCTGCCACAACCAGCGTTGTCGTGGCGTCATCGCCGGCATTCAGGCAGGCGGTCACGCGGGCGAAGGTGGCTGTCGCCTCATCCAGCCGCTGCATTGCCAAAAGCAAGGATCCCAGGTGCAGCCACGCGGGGAGGAATGTTGGATTGATGGACACCGCCCGCTGGTGGCATTCCGCCGCCCGCGCAAGATCTCCGCGGGAGCGGTGGATCAGTCCCAGATGATCATGCGCCTCAACGTACTGCGGGTTTGAAACCAGTGCGGCGCTGTAGCAGGTAACCGCCTCTTCATCGCGGCCCTGCATTTGCCGCACGGTCCCCAGATTAAAGAGGGATGTGGCAAAGCCCGGCCGGGCGGAGAGCGCCTTTTCATAGCAGTCGGCCGCGTCGCGCAGGCGGTTGCGGGCCTTCAGCAGATTGCCCAGGTTGTTGAGGGCCTCGACATGCTGTGGCTGGATCTTCAGCGCATCGCGGTAGGCCTGTTCGGCCTCATCAGCACGGTTCAAGCCACCCAGCGCGATCCCCAAATTGAAGCAGGCATCGGCATGCTGGGGGTTGATTTTGAGCGCGTGGCGATAACTGCGGACCGCATCCTCCAACTTGCCGAGCGACTCGAACGCCGCACCCAAATTGGTGTGGTACACGGCATTCCGCCCATTGACGGCAATCGCCTGCCCAATGCGGGCCACCGCGCTTTCGCGCTGGCCGCGCTGCAGGTCGCAGACACCCAGCAGGTGCAGCGCGTCGGCGTGCCGCGGGTCGACGCGGAGAATTTTCTGGTATTGCTGGGCCGCCTGTTCCAGTTCCCCCGCCTGATGTAGCTGCAGCCCTTTGGACAGTGAGTCCGTGTTTCCCGACGCCGAGTTTCCGGACGCAACCGGTTTCTGGGACATGACAATCGCTACTCGGGGACGGGGGTGGGGCAGGAGGGGCGGGACAGTAGCAAATCCAGTTTTAGGACTCCAGATCAATGCCGGATGGCCGAAATTTCGATCGGTAGGGAATGGAGTGGGCAGTCGTCAGGTGGATGGAAGGCGGTTCAGGAAAATTTGGACAGGATAAAAAAGGATGGGAAAGGATTGCGAGGACTTGGGCGATCTCCCAGCATTCTCATCCTGTCATATCCTGTCCAAATTCCTCCCTGAACCGTCTTCAATGTGGGAGTGGCAGAAGCGACCCATTTTGGCGAACACCCTCAAGAGTAGGGTGGCCAAATGCAAAGAGTAGCCGACTGGAAATGTAGGCGCTCGCCCGAGTTGACCTCACAGTCGCCCCGGCTACATCCCAGTCGGACTACCCTTGGTGATTCGTGACAAACCTTAAACGCAAGTCATGTGCCGGAAAGAAAACCGGATGCATGAATCGCCGCAAGGTTGATTGGGCCAGCAGATTGAGGGAATCCGACAAATTGCCTCGGATCCGTCGAGTTTCGATCATGCCCAATATCTAGGCATCGGCTGCCCGCTCAGTTTGCCCGCCGTGACGGTGGATTGGCGTCAGGAGCACGCTCCACGCTGTCGCGTCGGGGGCGCAAGTTGAAACTGACCGGCCGTGTTTGGCAAATCAGAGCTGGCCAGTCTTTGAAGATGGCGAAGCCATCTTGTAACCCGAATGCGTCAGCGAGGGCGATGAATCGCCATGCCTCGCTCACGCGTCGGGCTACAAGAAGTTGCTCATATTGAAAAACTGGCCAGCCCTGTTGGCGCAGACCATGTCGTTCAATTTGGCCAGCGCGCTCGATACAATCACCCCCATCGGTATCGCTCTTTCGAAATTTCTCAGACTGATCTCGGCCCCGCGACTCGTTTGACGCACGGATTGAGGTTTCAGGATTCGACCCATGAAGGTTTTGGTAATTGGCAACGGCGGTCGCGAGCATGCCCTCGTCTGGAAGCTGGCCCAGTCGGCTTCGGTGACGGAGGTGTTTTGTGCGCCGGGCAACGCGGGTACGGCCCTTGATGGCAAGAACGTCAATATTCAGGTGTCGGAATCCGATCTGCTGATCAAGTTCGCCAAAGAGCAGGGGATCGGCCTGACCGTGGTCGGCCCTGAAGTCCCGCTGGTAGATGGGCTGGTCGACCTGTTCGAAGCCGCCGGTCTGTGCGTGTTTGGCCCCAGCCGGCTCGCCGCCGAACTGGAGGGGAGCAAGGCGTTTGCCAAGGAAATCATGCGGATGGCGGCCATTCCGACCGCTGAAGCTCAGATTTTCACGGACCCCAAGGCCGCCGAAAACTTCGTCTGGGAACGCGAGGAGGCCCGACTCGTCATCAAAGCCGACGGTTTGGCGTCCGGAAAGGGCGTCTTCGTCTGTTCCACACGGGATGAGGCACTGGATGCCATCAATGTCTTGATGCGCAGGCAGGAATTCGGCGAGGCCGGCCGCAAGGTGGTGATCGAAGAGCGGTTGGACGGCGAGGAGGCCAGCATCCTCGCGCTGACTGACGGGCAGTCAATCCTGCCGCTGGAGACCGCCCAGGATCACAAGCGGGCCTTCGACGACGATCAGGGGCCGAACACCGGCGGCATGGGCTCCTACAGCCCCGCACCGCTGATCACCCCGGAAATCATGGACCAGATTATCGGTCAGATTCTGGTGCCGACCGTCCACATGATGCGGAAGCGCGGCCGGCCGTTCAAAGGGATTTTGTATGCCGGCGTGATGATCACGCACCAGGGGCCCAAGGTGCTGGAGTTCAACGTCCGCTTTGGTGACCCGGAGGTTCAGTCACTGCTCATGCGGTTCCGTGGCGACCTCGCCAAGGTGCTGAAGGCGGCCGCCGAAGGGAAACTGGCGAGTGTGCCCCAGTTGGACTGGGATCCGCGGCCCAGCGTCTGTGTCGTGATGGCCTCCAACGGCTATCCCGGCCCCTATGACAAAGGGTTCCCCATTCGCGGGCTGGAAGCCGCGGCCGAACTGCCGGACACGAAGGTGTTCCACGCCGGCACCGAACTTCGCGACGGACAGGTCGTGGCTAACGGCGGCCGGGTGCTCGGCGTCACAGCCCTGGGCACCAATCTGGATGAGGCGAAACTGCGGGCCTACCAGGCCGTGAAATGCATCCGTTGGGATGGGGCCTGGTGCAGGCACGACATCTCGGACAAGTCCCGGCGGTTTGTGACGCAGGAACGGGCGGAACCGCTGAAGTGACAGGGTGTTAATGCGGTGTCACGGACCACCATAGTGCGCCGAGGGTCACAACCAAGCCGACCCACACCAAGAGTCCGATCAGAAATTCACGGCGCAATTTGGCAGTGCGATACGCTTGCCACGAGGTCTAATGCTCCACCCGCCGTGGGATTGTCAGCGGATTGTTCATCTCCCGCTCCAGCCAATCCGCGGCCACGCTTGCAAGAATGGCGGGGGATGAGCCGGTTGCAACACAAACATCGTGTCGATTCGGGTCGAGATCGGTCACCAACTGACACGTTTCGTTTGGTCCGAAGATGACCGTCGTCCCATCAAAGTCGATGCGCAGCGTCTGGATGATGCAATCCTCGGACTCAACATCGAAACTGATCAGGGCCCGGTCTTCCCGGGGCCACGAGTCGGCGGTCCATCCGCCACGTTCGGCGCGGGCATTCAACGCTTCCAGGAACTCGCGGTCGACCTCGTTTCTGCACACGAAGAGATTTAGCCGGGGGGCGTTCGCAGGGACCATTGGACACCGTAATAAAGAGCGGGGCTCGATCGGATCTCTTGTAACCGCTGCGCAGGCCAATTCTCCCGCAACGACTTACAATTCAAGGGCTGACACGCAATTCCGGTTTGTTCGGACATCGAACCACCGTTTGCGGTTGAATTATCTCCCAGCGTTGCTAAAGTGATCTCAGTCCGAACAGGTATGACAGCAGAATTGCTGGATCTGAGGAAGGTCCGCATCGAAAACTGGTGGCACGCGGACGAATGGTTCGTTTGTCACAAAGCATTCTCAACAGGTCGGGTCATGTCGATTACGAAAGAGCGGAAGACTTCAATCATCGGTGAGTTTCGGCGTTCTGAAGCGGACACGGGTTCGCCAGAAGTGCAGATTGCCATGCTCACGCACCGCATCAACGAACTGACAAACCACCTGACAACCCACCAGAAGGACCATGCCAGCCGCCGCGGGCTGCTGATGCTGGTGAGCCGCCGGAGGGGTTTGCTGACATACCTGCGACGACAGAGTCCGGAAAGCTACGTCACAATTATCCGGCGTTTGTCCCTTCGCAAGTAGCGAGCAGCGCCGGAGGTCTCTGTTTTACCTTCGCAGGTGCACATGAAAGTAACGGTTGAGCGGGAGTTGGGGGGGCGGAAACTCAGTCTAACAACGGGCGAACTTGCCAAGCAGGCCAGTGGCGCCGTTCTCGTCCAATACGGAGAAACGGTCGTCTTTGTGGCGGCCCAGACTGACAAGCCACGGGAAGGGCTCGATTTCTTCCCGCTGACGTGCGATTATCGCGAACGGTCAGCCGCTGCCGGCAAATTCCCCGGCGGATTCTTGAAGCGCGAGGGCCGTCCAACCCTCAAGGAAATTCTCACCAGCCGGCTCACGGACCGGCCCATTCGACCGCTCTTCCCCGACACCTTCCGGGCCGAAGTGCAGATCATGTCGAATGTCCTCGCCTGCGATGGCGAGAACGATCCCGACGTGCTGTCGATCATCGGTGCCTCTGCCGCGCTGACCGTGGCTCCCGGGGTTCCGTTCCAGGGTCCGCTCGCGGCCGTCCGCGTCGGCCTGCATCAGGGTGAGTTCATCCTGATGCCGACGCAGGCCCAACTGGTTGACAGCGGCCTCGACCTGATCGTCGCCGGCACAAAACAGTCGGTGCTGATGATCGAGGGCTTCGGCGACCAGTTGCCCGAAGACCAAATGGTCGACGCCATCATGTTCGCACACCGCGCCATCGTCGGCCTGTGCGAACTGCAGGACGAGTTTGCCCAGAAGGTGGGCACTCCCGCAAAAGTGTTCCCCGAAACGCCGGTCAACCCGCTGGCTGGGGCACTGCAGGAATCGTATGCCGCCGTCCGCGAAACCAAGTCGATTCGCGGCAAGCAGGACCGGGCGGAAGCCACGGGCCTGCTGAAGAAGAGCCTGAAGGAGAAGTTTTTCCCCGAAGGTGTGGTCGTCACAGAATCAGGAGCCACGCTGGCTGAGTTCAGCGAGGCGTTCCATGCCCTGGAAGCCAAGGTCGTTCGCGACCTGACGCTCGAAGGCACGCGGCTCGACGGTCGTGGCCTGGAAGACCTGCGGCCCATCGCCTGCGATGTCAGCAAGCTGCCCCGCGTGCATGGTTCGGCCATGTTCCAGCGCGGCGAAACGCAGTCGCTCTGCACGGTGGTGCTGGGAACCGTCCGCGACGAACAAAAAGTCGACGGGCTGTTCGCCGAATACTCCAAGCGGTTCATGCTCGACTACTACTTCCCGTCCTATTCGGTCGGCGAATGCCGCCCGATTCGCGGTCCGGGACGTCGTGAAATCGGTCACGGTGCGCTGGCGGAACGGTCGCTGGAATGGGTCATCCCCTCTCCCGACAAGTTCCCGTACACGATCCGTGTCATCTCCGACATCATGGAGTCGAACGGCTCCAGTTCAATGGCCTCAGTCTGCTCCGGCACCCTGGGCCTGATGGATGCCGGCGTGCCGATCACCCAGCCCGTGGCTGGAATCTCGATCGGTCTCGTGAAGGAGGGCGACAAGTACGTCCTGCTGACCGACATCATCGGCGATGAAGACCACTACGGCGACATGGACTTCAAGATCGCCGGCACCCAGCGCGGCGTGACGGGGATTCAGCTCGACCTCAAGATTGCCGGCATCAATGAGGAGATCATCCGCAAGACTCTGGCCCAGGCCAAAGTCGCGCGGCTCGACCTCCTGCGTTCCATGCTGACCGCCATCCGGCGGCCGCGCAAAGAGATCTCGATGCACGCCCCCAAAATGGTGCGCACGAAGATCGACCCCCAGAAGATCGGCCTGCTGATCGGCCCCGGTGGCAAGACGATTCGCGCCATTCAGGAAGAGACGCAGGTCACGATCGATGTCGACGACACCGGCGCGGTCACCATCTCCGGCATGAACCAGGCCGGTGTGGATGACGCCCTGGCACGGGTGGAGGCCCTGACCGAAGAGATCAAGGTCGGCAAGATCTACAACGGCACCGTCAGCTCGATCAAGGATTTCGGCGCCTTCATCGAAATCGTGCCGGGCAAAGACGGCCTGTGCCACATCTCCGAGCTGTCTGACGGCTACGTAAAGTCGGTCACGGAAGTGTGCAAAGAGGGCGACAAGATGCAGGTGAAGGTCATCGCCGTCGATGACCAGAACCGCGTCAAGCTCTCCCGCAAGGCTGTGCTGCTGGAACAAAAGGGTGCCACGGAAGAGTAGTTCCGTAATCCTTTTGCAAAGTTGAAATGAGAAAGCCCGGTGGTTTTGCCACCGGGTTTTTTTCATTTCTTACGCCAGCCGCGCTTCTCAATGCGGCGGAAATCTCCGCAGTCGGCCAGCGAAAGCAAATACGGAGCAAGCTGCTCTAGTTCCCGGTCGGTTGGGTCGCCCTCAAACGGCCGAACATAGACCGCATTTCCGTAGTTCCGTTGAAGCTTTTCGGGAGAATCGTCAACGATCAGGACGCGCCGAAGGTCTTCGCCGCGCCGCTTCACCTTCTTCAGATCTTTGACCCAGTACGCCTCCTGCCGCTCGGCGTGATATCGATGAACACACCGCGACCGGGACCATTGAAACTCAAGCGTGACGTCAGCCGGAATCAACGCGCCGGCCATCGCAGCCACATAGTCGGGACTTGAAGATGACCAGACCGCAAGGCTTTCCAGCACATTGGGATCCTAAGCTTAGAATTCCACGTGGACAAGTTGTCGC
>JADMIO013007903.1_pt1 | contig 92575 bp, 54 predicted proteins | sample 8958161 | NCBI WGS metagenome assembly JADMIO01 (sample SAMN16585339, study PRJNA669376) | soil metagenome | isolation source: Crop rotation soil | place: USA: Cullars Rotation, Alabama | collected 2011
TCTGGGACCACGGTCCCACTCGTATCGTCGGTCTGATTATTAGTCTGGGACCACGGTCCCACTCGTATCGTCGGTCTGATTATTAGTCTGGGACCACGATCCCACTCGTGTTGTCGGTCTGATTATCGGTCTGGGACCACGGTCCCACTTGTATTGTCGATCAGACTATCAGCGTGAGACTACGATTCCATCAATGCCTGTCAAGGGCAAGTATTGACATTCGTCGTAACCTGTAGAACGGAGTAACCTCGGTGTGCGGTTGTATGCCTGCTGTGGATTGCTGCTGTGTCCTGCTTATCCACAACATTTTGCGCACGGTTATGTGGACAAAATACCTGGTTACCCAGGCCGTGCCGGCACGTTAACCGGGCTGCATCCGATGCAAGTGTGTCGCTGTCGACGAGCTCGCGAGCTCGGACATGAGGTTGCCCCGTATTCAGTGTCGCTGATTTGTATTGTCTGAAGTTGCTTTTACGTTAAGTTGATGCAGATCAATTAATACGATACCTGCGTCATAATTGATTATTTGACGTGGTTTGATGGCCTCCACGCACGTTGTGATATGTAGATGATAATCATTATCACTTTACGGGTCCTTTCCGGTGATCCGACAGGTTACGGGGCGGCGACCTCGCGGGTTTTCGCTATTTATGAAAATTTTCCGGTTTAAGGCGTTTCCGTTCTTCTTCGTCATAACTTAATGTTTTTATTTAAAATACCCTCTGAAAAGAAAGGAAACGACAGGTGCTGAAAGCGAGCTTTTTGGCCTCTGTCGTTTCCTTTCTCTGTTTTTGTCCGTGGAATGAACAATGGAAGTCCGAGCTCATCGCTAATAACTTCGTATAGCATACATTATACGAAGTTATATTCGATGCGGCCGATCTAGCAGAAAGTCAAAAGCCTCCGACCGGAGGCTTTTAACTTCTGTCACCTAGGTTACGCCCCGCCCTGCCACTCATCGCAGTACTGTTGTAATTCATTAAGCATTCTGCCGACATGGAAGCCATCACAAACGGCATGATGAACCTGAATCGCCAGCGGCATCAGCACCTTGTCGCCTTGCGTATAATATTTGCCCATGGTGAAAACGGGGGCGAAGAAGTTGTCCATATTGGCCACGTTTAAATCAAAACTGGTGAAACTCACCCAGGGATTGGCTGAGACGAAAAACATATTCTCAATAAACCCTTTAGGGAAATAGGCCAGGTTTTCACCGTAACACGCCACATCTTGCGAATATATGTGTAGAAACTGCCGGAAATCGTCGTGGTATTCACTCCAGAGCGATGAAAACGTTTCAGTTTGCTCATGGAAAACGGTGTAACAAGGGTGAACACTATCCCATATCACCAGCTCACCGTCTTTCATTGCCATACGAAATTCCGGATGAGCATTCATCAGGCGGGCAAGAATGTGAATAAAGGCCGGATAAAACTTGTGCTTATTTTTCTTTACGGTCTTTAAAAAGGCCGTAATATCCAGCTGAACGGTCTGGTTATAGGTACATTGAGCAACTGACTGAAATGCCTCAAAATGTTCTTTACGATGCCATTGGGATATATCAACGGTGGTATATCCAGTGATTTTTTTCTCCATTTTAGCTTCCTTAGCTCCTGAAAATCTCGATAACTCAAAAAATACGCCCGGTAGTGATCTTATTTCATTATGGTGAAAGTTGGAACCTCTTACGTGCCGATCAGATTAAAACGAAAGGCCCAGTCTTTCGACTGAGCCTTTCGTTTTATTTGACCATGTTGGTATGATTTAAATTAATACGACTCACTATAGGGTCAGTGCGGCCGCGACTTCAAGTCACGTGAATTCCAAGCTTCGGATCCCACTGTGCTGGAAAGGGTGGAGGATCCCGCTTTCGTCGCGGCGGTCGAGATTCACCCGCCGCACCGCCACGGTGACGACCTCGGCGCCCGACGCGGTGATCGCGCGCAGCATCTCGTCGTTGCTGCGGTACTTGCCGGTACCGACGAGCAAGCGTGACTGGAACGTTTGTCCGCCGATGACCAACATTTCATCCACCTCCAACAAAGTGCACGATTTCGACGACATCGCCATCGGCGACGGGCGTAGCCGCCGCCGCGGGGCGGCGGATGATTTCGCGGTTGAGTTCGACCACGACGGCGCGCGGGTCGAGGCCAAGCTCCTGGAGCACGCCGGCAACGGTCGCGGGGCCGGTCACGGTGCGCAATTCGCCGTTGATGGTCAGCTGCATGCCGTTACCGGCTTTCCATCCATGGTTTCACCAGTTCCATCGCTGCCCGGTACGAGTTGGCCGCGTCCCACAGCGCAGAGATCGCGGCGATGCCCCACGCGCCAGCCGCGTGTGCGGCGGCGGCACGCTCGGCGGTGACGCCGCCGATAGCGTAGACCGGGGTTCCAAGAGTAACAATACGCGCCAGGAAGTCCGTTCCCTGTCCTTCGCGGTCCGGGTGCGTGGCGCTGGGCCAGATCGTTCCCGCCACCAGGGCGTCGGCGCCCGCCGCGACCGCGTCGTGCGCCTCCGCCTCATCGTGAACCGAGCGGAAGATCTGCAACAGCGCGAAGGAACGAACATCGGCCACGTCCAGATCGCCGCGCCGGAGCACCACCCCGCTCGCGCCGGCGGCGCGGGCGATGTCCGGTCTGCCGGTCACCGCGACGGCGGCCAACGGTGGCGCGGCGAGGGCCGCGAACCGTAGCGCCAGCGCCGTGAGCTGCTCGGCCGTGCCGCCGGGCCGCCGGGCGACGAGCGCGACCGCCGGACCTACCGCGGCGATGGCGGCGGCGCGAACACCGAGATCATCGCGCACCGCGACACGGTCGTCGGTGAACGCGAGCAAACGGGGGAGCGGCCTCATGCGAAGCGAGTGCCGGACGGGAGTGCGGCGCCGCGCCACCATTCGCTGGCCGGCATGCGCCGCTTGCCAGCGGGTTGCACGGTCGCGACGGAGACCACACCGCGACCGGTTGCCACAAGGATCTCCGGCTCTGCCGCGACGATCGTTCCCGGGAGAGCGGGCTCGGGTACGACATCGTCTGCTGCGAATGCAGACCAAATCTTGAGCTCAGTCCCGGCCAGCGTGGTCCAGGCGCCGGGGGCGGGGTCCATCGCCCGGACGCGGCACGAGACGAGTTCGGCGGATTCGTCCCACCGAATTCTGGCGAAGTCGCGGGTGATTTTTGGCGCGAGGGTCGCCGCGCTGTCGTCCTGGGGCACGGGGTGTTCGCCTGCGGCAATCCGGGGCAAGGCCTCGATGAGCGCTTGGGCCCCGAGCTGCGACAGGCGGTTCGTGATCGAGCCCGCGGTATCGTGCACGCCGACCGGCGTCGCGCGGGTGTGCCAGACGGCGCCGGTGTCGAGACCGGCTTCGACGCGCATGATCGCAACCCCGGTTTCGCGATCGCCCGCAAGTAGCGACCATTGAATCGGAGCGGCACCGCGCCAGCGCGGCAACAGCGACGCGTGCACGTTCACCAGTCCGAGCCGCGGAATGGCCAGCAATTCGGGGCGCAGCAGATGGCCGTACGCGACGACGACACCGAGGTCGGCGCGAAGCGCGCGCAGGCCGGCGTAAAAGGTATCGCCGCGTGGCGCGGTGGGTTGCCAGACCGGGATGCCGGCCTCGGTGGCTGCCAGCTTGGCCGGCGGCGCCACCAGGGTGGAGTGCGAGCGGGCGTGTGGGCGGTCGGGTTGGGTGACGACCGCGGCGATCTCGGCGTTCGCGGCAAGCAATGCGTGGAGCGACGGTACCGCGAACGCCGGCGTTCCGAAGAAGACGACGCGCATCAGGCGTCCTCTTTCGGCTCCTCGGGGACGGGCGTGCGGGTCAGCGGTTCGTTGCGGTGTTCCTTCTTCCACCGCGACACGAGCAACTGGCGCTTGAGCGGGCTCAGGTGATCGATGAACAGCACCCCATCGAGATGGTCGATTTCATGCTGAATGGCGCGCGCGACGAGAGCCGACGCCTCCATGCGGAACGGCTGGCCGTCTTCATCGAGCGCTTCGAGCACGACGCGTTCAGGGCGGCTCACTTCGGCGAAGGCGTCGGGGATGGACAGGCACCCTTCCTCTTTGGTGTCGCGTCCGTCCGCCTCGACCAGGCGCGGATTGATCATGGCGAAGGTCTGCCCGTCGGCATTGATGACTGCGACGCGCCGGGCAACACCGATCTGGTTGGCGGCGAGCCCCACGCCGCTAGCGGCCGCCATCGTGTCGAACATGTCGTCCACCAGCGCCCGTACATCGTCGTCGACGGCGGGAATTTCCTCCGCGCGCTGGCGCAGCACCGGCGAGCCGAGGATGTGGATGTCGCGGATCGCCATCAGGCGCCGGGCCCCGCCGCGGTCTGATTGCCGACCCGGACGATGCGGCTGCGGTCGACCACGATCGTGGCGGTCCCCGTTTCGATGGTGATCAGCGATTCCTTGACGTCGCGCACTTTTCCGACGATGCCGCCGGCGGTCATGATCTCGTCGCCTTTCTTGAGCGCGGCGAGCATCGCCTCGGCTTTGCGCCGCGCTTGCGCCTGCGGGCGAATGAAGAGGAAATACATTACGCCGACGATCGCGACGATCTGGACCACGAGAATCATCAACCCCTGGGACGTCATCAGGCCGTGCCTTTCGCAAAGTACCGGGCGCGCCATGCGGCCGCCCATGTCTCAAAAGTCCGGCCGAGGATCCGTTCGCGTGCGGTATCGGCGAGGCGGATCAGGAACCGGATGTTGTGGATTGACACCAGCCGCGGGCCCAGATGCTCTTCGGACACGAAGAGGTGGCGTATATAGGCTCGCGAAAACCGGATACAACATTCACAGTCGCAGTCCGGGTCGAGCGGGCCGTCGTCGAGCCGGAGCGTGGCGCCGCGCACATTGACTTTGCCGTCGGCGGTCCACGCACTGCCATGGCGCCCGTTGCGCGTGGCTGCGACGCAATCGAACAAGTCGACACCGCGGGCGATCCCTTCGATCAGATCGTCCGGAAATCCGACGCCCATAAGATAACGCGGGCGATCGCGGGGGAGCTCCGGCGCGAGCGTCTCGAGCACGCCGTGCATCGCCTCTTTCGGTTCGCCGACCGAGAGTCCGCCGATGGCGACGCCGGTCCACGAGCCCAGGGCGAGGATGCCGGCCAGCGACGCGCGCCGAAGGTCCTCATGTGTTCCCCCTTGCACGATCGGCCACATGGTCTGGCGATCGGGGAGCGCGGCGGCGAGCGCGTCGTGCCGGAGGCGGCAGCGGCCGAGCCATCGCAGGGTGCGCTCCATCGCTTCGCGCGTCTCTTCGTGCGGCGATTGGCCGGGGGCGAGATGGTCGAACGCCATCGCGACATCGGCGCCGAGCTGCCATTGAATGTCCATCGACGATTCCGGCGTCAAGCGATGCAGCGAACCATCAACATGCGAGACGAAATCCACGCCGTCTTCGTCGAGCTTGCGGAGTCCCGCCAATGAAAAGACTTGGAACCCGCCGGAGTCGGTCAAGACCGGTTTATGCCATGTGGTGAAGCGGTGCAGGCCGCCGAGCGCCGCGACCGCCGCCTCTCCGGGCCGCAGATGCAGGTGATAGGTGTTGCCGAGGAGAATCTGCGCGCCGGCGCGTTCCACCTCGGCGGGGTGCAAGCCGCGCACCGCACCACGGGTGCCGACCGGCATGAAGCACGGGGTGCGCACCACACCGTGCGGGAGTACCAACGTGCCCGCACGTGCCTGGCCCTCGGTGCCGTCGAGCGAGAACTCGAACACTCAGCGAATGACCTGCATCAGGCGGTCGATCTGGCGGCGGTGGCGCAAGTCGTGGCCGGCCGTCATGCGCATCAACCGTTCAAGCGTCTCGGGCCCCCGTTGCGAGTGCAGGCCGGTGCGCTGCAGGTCGGCGCCGCTGGCGCATTCCCAGACCCGAAGATTCCAGCGGCGCAGCGTCAGGAAGGTGTCGAGCGCCATCGCCGGTTCGGCGCGCGCATAGTCGAACCGCTCGAGCCAAGCGCCTTCATCGAAGCCATGCAACGGCGGATTGTCGGCGGTCAGTACCTGGCGCGCGCGCCAGCCGAAAACGATTTCGGTGTCGGCCATATGCGCCAGCACCTGCAAGAGCGACCATTTACCCGGACCTTCGGGGCGGTGCCACTGCTCGGCGGAGAGCCGGGCAAGGCGCTCCTGCAGCCAGTGCGGGGTTTCGCGCAATACGGCAACCGGATCGCGGTCACCAAGGAGCTCGAGCGTGTCGCGCACGTAATCTGGGGTCTGGGGCTGGCTCGGAACGGTCACATATCTCTCGTCGGTGATGGAGGAATCATGAGGTACTTCTCTCTTCTCTTTTCTCTCTTAGATGATGCACATCGCATCGCCATAGCTGTAAAACCGGTATCGCGCCTCGACGGCGTGTTGGTATGCGCGCCTCATCGTCTCGTGGCCGGCGAACGCGGAGACCAACATCAGCAACGTCGAGCGGGGCAGGTGAAAGTTGGTGACGAGCCGGTCGGTGATGCGAAAGCGGAATCCGGGCGCGATGAGCAGACGCGTCTCGCCGCTGCCGGAACCGACAGTGCCGTCGTCCTGAGCCGCGCTCTCCAAGGCGCGCACCACCGTGGTGCCGATTGCCCAGATCTTTCCGCCTGCGGCGCGGCATTCGGCCACGGCCGCGGCGAGCGTTTCGGAAATGGTGAACCGCTCCGCATGCATCGGATGCGCGGCCACGTCGCCCTCGTCCATCGGCCGAAATGTGCCGGGGCCGACTTCCAGGTCCAATGCCGCAATCCGGACACCGTTCGATTGCAGGGTGGCAAGGAGCGCGGCGGTGAAATGCAGGCCTGCCGTGGGGGCGGCGACGCTCCCGTCGCGGTCGGCGTACACCGTTTGGTAGCGCGCATCATCGGCCGCGGTGGGTTCGCGCTGGATATACGGCGGCAGCGGAATTCTGCCATAGCGGGCCATTGCGTCGGCGGCGGTTGCTCCGATCACGCGGACACGGCGCATCCCATCGGCGAGGATCTCGATCGTTTCGACCGACACGCTGTCGTCCAGCGCGATCCGCTTGCCGGGGCGCAGGGCGCTCCCCGGACTGCCGATGGCGATCCAGCTGTCATCGGCCGACGGATGGATCAATAGCACCTCGGCCGGTCCGCCGGCCGGCCGCCGGCCGAGCAGGCGTGCTTGCCGTACTCGCGTGGAGTTGAGGACGACGAGGTCGCCGGCGGGGATGAGGCCCACGAGGTCCGTGAATTTCGAGTCTACCAGGCCGCCGTCCCGCCGCACCACCAGCAGCCGTGAATCTCCCCGCTCCGGAGGAGGGACCTGTGCGATCAGTTCATCGGGAAGCGGGTAGTCGAAATCGGCGGCGGTCCAACGCCGGTCACTCATCGAGCAAGGAGGACTGGCCGTCGTCGCGGCGGAGGGGAGTGATGCCGAGGCGTTGGTAGGCACGGCGTGTTGCGACGCGGCCGCGTGACGTGCGCTCGAGAAAGCCTTGCTGCATCAAATACGGTTCGTAGACCTCTTCGAGCGTGGCCGCGTCTTCGCCGACCGAGGCGGCGATGGTACCGAGACCGACAGGGCCGCCGTCGAACTTTTCGATGATGGTCGCCAGGATGCGGGCGTCCATGTCGTCGAGGCCGAACTCATCGACATTGAGGCGTTCGAGCGCCGCGAGGGCGACCGCTGCGGTAACCTGTCCGTTGGCGCGTACCTCGGCAAAGTCGCGCACGCGCCGTAGCAGGCGGTTGGCGACTCGCGGCGTGCCGCGCGACCGCCGCGCGATTTCGGCGGCGCCTGCGGCATCGATCGGCGTCTTCAACACGCCGGCGGAGCGCAGGACGATGGCCGCAAGCTCCTCGGGCGGATAGAACGCCAGACGTTCGACCAGGCCGAAGCGGGCGCGCATCGGCGGCGTGAGAAGGCCAAAACGTGTCGTCGCACCGATCAGCGTGAAGCGTTCGATGTTCATCGGCAACGTCTGCGCGTGCGGCCCGTCGCTCAGCCGCACGTCGACGTGAAAATCTTCCATGGCGGGATACAGAAATTCTTCGAGTTGCGGCCGCAGCCGGTGAATCTCGTCGATGAAGAGGATATCGCCTGGGCCAAGCGACGTCAGCAGCCCCACGAGATCGCCGGGGCGTTCCAAGACCGGTCCCGAGGTGGTCCGGCACTGGACGCCCATCTCTTTTGCCATCAGCATCGCGAGCGTGGTTTTGCCCAAGCCTGGCGGCCCGAAAAAGAGCACATGATCCAGCGCCTCGCCGCGATGGCGCGCCGCGTCGATGGCGATTTGCAGCGAGGCCCGCACCTGTGGTTGGCCGATGAATTCGTCGAGCCGCGACGGACGCAGCACCGCCTCGCTGCCGGTGTCGTCCGGCAGCGCCGCTGGAGTGGTGATCTCCACTTGCCGCGTCCGCGGCACCGCGCCGGATTCGGTCATGTGGCCTCGGCGCGCCAGCGGACCGGCCGCTCATCCGGCCGCAGACAATGTTTGAGCCCGCAGTGCAGGCACCGGTCGGTGAGTTCCGCTTGAGCCGATGCCGCGAGCTTTCGGTTGGTCGTGCCGCACCGCGTGCAGATCCATTCGGCCGTCGTCATGATGGCTTCCTCGCCAGTTCCGAAAGGGCGCGCCGCACCAAGGCCGCGGTGTCCTGCGCGGTGCCGCTGTCGAGTGCGGCCCGAACGGCGGCCTCGGCGAGCGCGGCCGGATACCCCAATTGCACGAGAGCTCGCGCCGCGTCGCTCGCGGGGGCCGGGACGGGAGCCGCGGCGGGGAGATCGCCCAGCCGGTCGCCCAGTTCGAGCGCGATCCGCTCCGCTTTCTTCTTGCCGATGCCGGACACACTCGCCAGCGCGGCGAGATCGCGGTCGCGAATCGCCCGCACGGTGCGTTCGGGGCCGAGTGCCGACAGAATCGCGAGCGCCAGCCGCGGTCCTACCCCCGACGCACCCATCAGCCGGCGAAAGACCGCGCGCTCGATCAAGCCATCGAACCCATAGAGCGACCAGGCATCTTCGCGAATCACCAATTCGGTATACAGTTGCACAGGACTGCCGGCGGCGGGAAGCCGCTCGAACACCGAGAGCGGTACTTCGACCAGATAGGCCGTTCCACCCGCCGTGTCGATCACGATCCCCTCGGGATCGCGGAGCGCCAACGTGCCGCGCACCGCGGCGATCACCGCCGCACCGCCATGAGCCGGGCTCGCGGTTGCATGCGCAGCAAATGCGTCAGGGCGATCGCGACGCCGTCGGCGGCATCGGCGGGCGCTGGGGCCGACGCCAGCCGGAGCAGCCGCATTACCATGGCGCCCACTTGCGATTTGGTCGCCGCGCCGGTGCCGGTGACGGCGCGCTTCACCTCGGCCGGCGAGACTTCGGCGACGCCGAGTCCGGCGCGCGCCGCCGCCAACAGGACGACGCCGCGGGCATGGCCGAGGATCAAAGCACTGCGGGCATTGCGTCCGTGAAAGAGGCCTTCGACCGCGATGGCATCGGGAGTGTGCCGCGCGAGGAGTTCGGTCACGCCGTCGAAGATTGCCGCCAAGCGCACGGCGAGCGGTTGGCCGGTTCGGGTGCGCACGACGCCGCACTCCACCAGCCGCGCGGGACTGCGGGCATCGTGCGCGCCGGACACCACGCCATATCCCAAGGTCGCGGTGCCCGGATCGATGCCGAGCACGGTGAGCGACCTCGCCGTCGTCAGGCGCCGGCCTCTTCGAGGTCGACGGCGTCGACGTCGAGATTGGTGAAGACCTTCGAAACATCCTCGAGCTCTTCGAGCACTTCGATCAGCTGCAGTACCTTGCGCGCATCCGCCGGCTCAGGTTTCACGAGATTCTTCGGGGCCATGATGATGTCGGACGATTCGGGCCGGTACCCCTTGGCGTTGAGCGCTTCGATAACGGCGTGAAAAGCGTTCAATTCGGTGCTGATGACGAAGAGATCGCTGTCCGCCACAAAATCACTGGCACCGGCGTCGAGCGCATCTTCCATCGCCTTGTCTTCCGAGACCGCGCCGGCCGGAACCACGATCTGGCCTTTCCGTTCGAACATCCACGCAACGGAATTGGCGGTACCGAGGTTGCCGTGATTGCGGGAGAAGGCGTGGCGCACCTCCGCCACCGTACGGTTGGCGTTGTCGGTCGATCCTTCGAGCAAGATCGCGGTGCCGCCCGGGCCGTATCCTTCGTAGGTGAACTCTTCGTACGACGCCCCTTCGAGTTCGCCGGTCCCCTTTTTGATGGCACGTTCGATATTGTCGTTGGGCATGTTCGCCGCCCGGCCATCGTCGATCGCTTTGCGCAACCGGGCATTGCTTCCGGGATCGCCGCCGCCCGCCTTGGCGGCGACCGTGATCTCGCGAATGAGTTTGGTCCATGCCGAGGCGCGCCGGGTGTCGGTCAGCGCCTTCTTCCGCTTGATGGTACTCCACTTGCTGTGCCCGGACATTTGAGATCTCCGCGTTCGAGCGGGAATCGTAGCGGAGCAGGCATCGCCTCGCTACGATTCCCCCATGCGCATTCACCATCTGCTGCCCTTGTTGGCCGCCGCCACGCTCGCCACGGGTTGTCACAAGGACGCAAGGAAGAGAGAAGCGCCCCTCGGCGCGGTGCTGCCATATATCCCGCTGCCGCCGGACGCTCAGCCGCTGACCCGCGAAGCGAGCGCCAACGCCACCCAGATTCTCCTGGTGACGCCGGTCTCTCCCGACTCGGTGCTGGCCTATTATCGCCGGGTCCTGTCGGAGGATCCGTTCCACTTGGTCAATGAACGCAAATCGGGCACCAGCGTCCAGCTATACGCCGAGCAGGCCGGGCCGTCGATCTGGGTGACGATCGAACCCAACGGCAAGGAAGGGTCGCAGGTCACCCTGGCCGGGGCGTCCGATTCTCTCAAACCGGCCAAAGGCAAGACGACCCCCTAAGCCGGCGCACCCTCGCTGCGCCGGTCGTGCGCCAGGCGGGCCGCCTGTGCGACCGCCTCTGCGGCGTCGGCGCCGAGCGCATCCCGCGCCGGCGCCACGAGTTGGGCGAGCGCGATCCGCGCGCTCGCGGCTGTTCCTTCTTCGAGATGGCTCAGGGCCGTTATCAAGCCGCGCGATAGCGGCCTGGGGACCGCCAGCGGCGCCAACCGCTGGTTGAGCAGCGCCACCCGCCGGCGGTCCGCCTTGTCCGGCGGTTCCTCGTTGAGAGCCAAGCCGATCGCCACGCGGACCGTGAGCCAGAGCGCGAACGCCCCTTCACGCTTGGGCCCGCGCTCGAATTGGCGCTGCAGCGCCAAGAGGGCAAGGAGCGGCGGCGACCAATCGGTCACGGCAACACTCCCCGCACCTCGCCGGGGAGCAGCTTGACCAAGCAGTCGTGATGGCCGAGCGGACACGCCCTTCCCCCCTGCGAGGAGCAGGGACGGCAAGGCAGGTCATGTTGCAACGCCTGAAATGGTGCGCGGTAGGGAAAAAATCCGAATGCTTCGACCGTGGGGCCGTAGAGCCCGACGACCGGCGTACCGACGGCGGTGGCGAGATGCAGCAGTCCGGTATCTCCCGCGACGAGGCGGATGGCACGCCGGAGAAGCGCGCCGCTGCCGTCGAGAGTGAAGTGGCCGGCGGCATTGGCCGCGCCGCTGCCAGCCGCCGCCGCGATGGCCTCGCCGAGGTTCCGGTCGCCCGGCCCGCCTACCACGATAAGATCATAGGTGCTGGCGAGCTCGCGGGCGAGTGCGATCCAATGGACGTCCGGCCAGCGTTTGGTGAAATGAGCAGCACCGGGCGCGAGGGCAACCAGCTGGCGCCGCATTCCCAGTGCGTGCTTGGCCAAAAATGCATCCGCTGCGGCGACCGCCGCGGCGGTGGGAAAGAACTCGGCCGGCCCGCCGTCGGGCTGTACGCCGAGTTCGCGGGCAGCATCGAAATACCGTTCGGCCACATGGCGCAGCGGCGTGCCGCGCTTTCCGCCGCTCTGGATCAGGAGTTGGCGTTCGCGGCGGTCTTTGGGATACGTGGTCCAGCGGCCGCCGACCAGTGCACGAAGCAGATGCGACCGCAGCGAGCCGTGGAGGTCCAGCCGGTGAGTCCACGCCCGGCGCCGCAAGATGCCTGCGAGCCGGAGCAGCGAACTGCCGCGGCGCCACGCCACGACCTCGGTCAGATGCGGGTTGTGCCGCACCGTGTCGGCCATGTCTTCGCGCACGACAAAGGTGATCCGGGCCAACGGATACCGGCGGCGGATGGCGCGCAGCAGCGGCGTCGTCAGCACGAGGTCGCCGATCGAGGAGAAGCGGACGATCAGGATGTCGGGAGAATCGGACGGCACCGCCAAAAGCTACTAGCTTTTGAGAATGCCTCGCCCGCGCAGCATTCTCTGGGTCGACGATGAGATCGAGACCCTCGATTCCCAGGTGCTCTTTCTGGAGCAGCAGGGGTTTACCGTCGAACGGGCCGCCAACGGCGACGACGCGCTCGCCCTGCTGCGCCGGCAGCCGTATGGCGTGGTATTGCTCGACGAACAGATGCCCGGCACGCGCGGGCTCGATCTGGTGCCGCTGCTGCGCGAGGTCGATTCGTCGATGCCGGTGGTGATGATCACCAAGTCGGAGGATGCGGCGACGCTCCGCGACGCGATCGGCGCCGACACCACCGATTATCTGACCAAGCCGGTGTCGCCGCGCCAGGTCCTCTCGGTGGTGACGCGGCTACTGGAGGGCGACCGGATTCGCCAGCAGCGCCTGTCGCGCGATTTCGTGGGGCGCTTTCGCGAACTCGAAGGGCGCCGGGGCGAACACCTGGCCTGGCGCGAATGGGTCGAGCTGGTCGCCGAGCTCGCGGACTGGGAAGTCAAGCTTGGCCAAGCGGACGAACCGGGCTTGCAGGAGGCGTTGCGCACTTTGCAGTCCGCCATGCGGCGCGACTTCGCGGCATTCATCGCGGCGAATTATCCGGGCTGGGTGGCCGAGCGCGGTGCCGACCGCCCGCCGCTATCGGTCGACGTGGTGTCCGAGTTCCTGCGGCCGACGCTCGAGGCCAACGGCAAGGCGATGCTCGTCGTCGTCGATTGCCTCCGCCTCGACCAATGGGCGGTGATTCGCCCAATCGTCGAGCACACATTCGACGTCGAAGTCGATCACTATTTTTCGATCCTGCCGACGGCCACGCCGTACAGCCGCAACGCGATCTTTTCCGGGCTCTATCCGCGCGAAATGGTGGCGCGCCATCCCACCTGGTGGAACGACCACGAAGAGTCGTCGCTCAATGCGCATGAATCGGCGCTGCTGAGCGAGCAGTTGCGCGAGCTGACCGGCCGCGAGGTGCCGGTGCACTACGAAAAGATGTTCTCCGCCGCCGATGGCGAAGCGATGCTCAAGCGGCTCCCCACGCACCTGGCCACGCCGGGCGTCACGGCGCTGGTGTTCAATTTCATCGACCAGTTGACCCATGGCCGCACCGAGAACGATGCGCTTTTCGAAGTGGCACGCGACACGCCAGCCTTGCGGGCACTTACCCGAACCTGGTTCGAGCGGTCGGCGCTGCACGACGCGTTGAAGGAAGCGGAGCGCCGCAAGGTCACCGTGATTCTGACCACCGATCACGGTTCGATCCATTGCCACACGCCGGCGACGATCTATGCCCGGCGCGACGCGACCGCCAACCTCCGGTTCAAATTCGGCGAGGATCTTCGCGTCGATGAACCCGGGGCTGCGGTGGTGGTCGACGACTTGGTGCGCTGGGGTCTGCCACCGCGCACGCCGAGCACGCGCCTTCTCCTCGCGACCGATGACCGGTTCTTCGTCTACCCCACCAAGCTGCGCGAATACCAGGCCCGGTACCGCGGAGCGTTTCTGCACGGCGGGGTTGCGCCCGAGGAGGTCGTCCTGCCGATCGCGCTGCTCACGCCGAGGCGCGGCTGAATACTCCGGGGACGCGCGCGCGGCTCTTCGGGCTGATGCGGCCATATGCGGGCCGCATGACCGCGGGGATGGCGCTCGCCTTCGTCGCGTCGTTGCTGGACGTGTGCAGCATCCTGATCCTCATTCCGCTGTTGCAACAGCTGTTCGGCGATGCCGGGATGCTCGGCCGCGGGAGCCCACCGTACCTTGTGACGGCGATGCATGCGGTGCTCGGTCCGCTGGTCGCGGGCCAACCTTCTTCGGTTGCCGTCGTCCGGTTGGTGGCGCTTTTCTTGTGCTCCGTCTTCCTCAAAACGCTGGCCACCTACCTCTCGGCGTACCTGTCGATGCTGGTGCAGGAAGGGATGGTCAAGGACCTGCGCATCCGGCTGTACGCGCACCTCTTGCGGCTCGATCTCGACGTCATGCAACGCATGCGGGGCGGACAGCTGGCTACGGCGCTCATCGCCGACGCCGATCAGGTGAAGACGGTGGTCGCCTCGGTGCTCGCGACGCTGTTTCAGAATTTGGTCATGGTGATCGCGACGCTAGCCGCGTTGGTCGCGATCTCGCCGCGTCTCACCGTCATGGTGCTGGCGCTGGCGCCGGTGCTGGTGCTCGGCGTACAGGCGCTGGTGCGCCGGCTGAAGCGGCATGCCCACGCGTTTACGCATGAACGCGGCGAGTTGGCGGCGAACGTCACCGAGCGGATCGCTGCGGTCAAGCTGGTGCGCGCCTCCGGCGCCGAAGAAGACGAAGACGCCGGTTTCCGGGCGCAGGCGGAGCGGTATCGCAAGGGGATCGTGCGCACCCAGCGCTTCGCGTTGCTCACCTCCCCCGTGAGCGAACTCTTTGGCGGCGCGGTGATCGTCTTGACCCTCTGGGCCGCCTCGAACGGCGCCGTCTCGCATGTGGCGATGGACGGGCCCGCCACCATCGCGTTCCTGGTGCTTGCGTTGCGCATCATGTCTCCGCTGAAAGCGATCACCTCGGTGCCGGCCCAGCTGGCTCAGGCCGAATCGAGCGCCTCGCGCATCTTCGCCTTGCTCGACATTCCGGCGACCGAGCACGACGCGCCGGATGCACGCGCGGCGGTGTTCGAACGCGACCTCGTGCTCGACCACGTCACATTCGGCTACGATCTGGGAAGCCCGGTGCTGCGCGATTTTTCGCTGCAGGTGCGCAAGGGCGAAGTCGTCGCGCTGGTGGGGCCGAGCGGGGCCGGCAAAACGACCCTGCTCGAACTGATTCCGCGGTTTCGCGATCCCGAGCGGGGCGAGATCCGGCTGGACGGCGTGCCGCTCACGGCGTTGAGCCGCCGATCGCTGCGGAAACTCATTGCCGTCGTGAGCCAGGATACGGTGATCCTGCACGAGTCGGTACGCGCCAATATCGCCTATGGGCGCGCCGGCGCGACCGACGACGAGATCAAAGCGGCGGCGGTGGCGGCCAACGCCCACGAATTCATCACCGGCCTCCCCGACCGCTATCACACTATTCTGGGAGAACGCGGCACCCGTCTTTCCGGCGGCCAGCGCCAGCGGATCGCGATCGCGCGGGCGCTGCTGCGCGATGCGCCGATCCTCATCCTTGATGAAGCGACCAGCGCACTCGATACTGAATCGGAACGCCTGGTGCAGGAGGCGATCGACCGGTTGGTGCGCGACCGCACCGTGTTGGTCATTGCGCACCGCCTGGCCACCGTGCGCGACGCCGACCGCATCATCGTCCTAGACGGAGGGCGGATGGCGGAATCGGGGACGCACGCCCAGTTGCTCGCGCTCGGCGGGCTTTACCGCCGCCTCCACGATCTGCAGTTCTCGGCCGACGAGGTGACGACGTGACCAGCGACCGCTCGGTGCTCTTCATCGCCGAGTTCGACGACATCTATCACGCCCACGCCGCCCAGCGGCGCCGGGCGCTCGAACGGCTCGGCATCGCGGTGTCGGTCTTCGACCTGGCCGCGCGGCCAGGCTTGCTGACCCGCTTTCGCGCCGGCGACGTCGGGCGGCGGTTGGAACGCTGCCTCGACGAAACCCAACCCGACCTGGTGCTCGTCGACGGGTGCGGTGTACTCGACGAGGAGATGGTCGACCGGTTGCGCGGGCGCGCCCGGGCGCGTTGGATCAATTGGCTGCCGCACGATCTCCGGCAAGTGTCCGAAGCGATCGTCCTGTCGCGCGCGTTCGATCACATCTATGCCGTGGGAACCGATGTGGCCGCGGAGATCGCCGACCGTCTGGGGCGCACCGTCGATGTCCTCGCCTTCGCCGCCGATCCCTCGGTGTATCGTCCCATCAAGACGCGCGACCAGTATCGCGCCAACGTGGTGTTCGCCGGCACGGCGACGCCGCGCCGCGAGCGGCTCCTCGGCGAATTGGTCGAGTTCGGGCTGGCGTTGTGGGGACCGGGGTGGCGCAAGACGGCCCTGCGGGACTATTGCCGTGGCGAGGCTCCCAGCACCGAGGAGTATCTCAAAGCGTATGCTGGCGCGACCGTGGCGATCAACATCCATCATGTGCTGGTCGAGAACGATCCGCGCGAGGCGTCGTGCAACCAACGGGTCTTCGAACTCGCCGCGATGAGCGCGGCCCAAGTGGTCGACGACCGGGGCGACTTGCCGCGCTGCTTCGAGGCACAACGCGAAGTGATGGTGTTCCACGACGCGGCCGAGCTCAGGGACGCGGTGCGCGGGCTGCTCGAGTCGCCTGCCGAGGCCGAACGTCTGGGCCAGTCGGCGCGCGCGCGGCTGCTGCAGGATCACACGTATATGCACCGCATGCGCCAACTCCTGCTCGACCAGCCGCGAAAGGTCTGAGCCACCGGCCCGTGCCGATCTCCGGTTTTACGATCGTTCGGAACGCCACCCTCCTCGACTTTCCGCTCGAAGCGAGTCTGGCGTCACTGTTGCCCGCCGTCGCCGAACTCGTGGTGAACGTCGGCGAGTCGGGTGACGACACGCTCGAACGGGTGCGCGCGATCGGCGACCCCCGCATCCGGGTGATCGAGTCGCGGTGGGATCCGTCGCAGGGGCCGGGCATGCTCGCCACCGAAACCCAGCGCGCGATGGCGGCGTGCCGTTTTGCTTGGGGGATCTACATCCAGGCCGACGAAGTGTTCGCCGACGGCGGCGCCGAACAGGTGCAGGCGGCGATCGCGCGTTGCGACGCCGACCCCCGCGCCGAGGGAGTGCTGGTGGACTATCGCCATTTTTATGGCGGGTTCGATACCATTGCGCACAACCGTTCGTGGTACCGGCGCGAAGTCCGCGCCGTACGCCTCGATCTGGCCACCGGCATCCGCTCCTACCGCGACGCGCAGGGATTTCGGGCCGGCGCGGACGCCCGCCGCCTGCGCGCCGTCACCAGCGGCGCCACGATCTGTCACTACGGTTGGGCGCGCCCCGCCTGGGCGCTCGCGGCCAAACGCGCCGAAGACCGGGCGCTCGATCCGGAGCGGCGGCAGGCGCTCGATGGGCGCCCGCTCCTGCCGTGGTTTCCGGGGATCGTGCCCTACCGCGGCGAACACCCGATGGCCGCGCGGGAGTGGATTGCGGCGCGCCGGACAGCAGAGCGGCTCATCGCACCGCGCCGCTTCGAGCGCGGCCATCTGAAATTGCGGATGCTCGGCGCGATCGAGCGGTGGACCGGCTGGCGGCCGTTTGAATTTCGGAATTACACCCGCCTCTGACGGCGATCGTCAGACGAGCGGGTAGGCTTCGCCGCTCAATAACATGCGCATGCGGTGATCGTATGTATGATGCGCGAGCGCATGCCGGTGCGCGCGCTCCGCCATGGCGCGGCGGCCGGATGGATCCGCGACCATCTCGCCGATCGCCGCGACGCATTCGTCGGCCGAACGAAACCAGCGGCAGTGCTCCGACTCGCGGGCGAACTGCTCGATGCCGGGAACATACGGACCGAGATACGCGCCGCCGCATCCGAAGACCTTCCACATCCGGTTCGATGCCGAGGCATACTGGCGTTCCTGCTCGGGAAACGAATTGGCGCCCAGGGACACGGCCGCACCGGCGACGACTTGTGCGAACTGTGCGCCGTGTACCGATTTTCCCGCAACCGGAAGCCCGCTGCCGGTGCCCTTCCACCCCGGGCCGCGAATCTGCAGCGTATACCGCGCCGCCACCGCGCGCAGCAAAGGCCAACGGTACGGATAGGGCCCCGATCCCACGAAGCTCACGTCGCAGCGGTATTGGGGTGGCGCCGCCATTGCCAGCACGTCGCGATCGGGGTCCATCGCCTGTGGCAGGAACCGCACGACCGGGACCCCCGCCGCCCGGTAGCTGTCCTGCTGCTCCGAATAGGTGATGTACAGCGTGCCGCATTGGCGCGCGAGTTCGATCACACCCGGCTGCGGGGCGATATCGACGTGCCACATCGCCGTTGCCCGCCCGCGAAAGAGCCGCGCCAGGCGGACAGTCCCGAGGCGTTGCGCGTCGCGCGTACAGAGGATGAAGTCGGGATCGAAATGCGCAATCCATCGTTCCAGCAGCGGCGGCGCGAGCGTGCGAAGCCGCCGGTGCCAATACAACACGTCGAAGACCCGGCTCTCGAGCCCGAGGCGTTGCGCGGCACGCGCGTAGGCTTGCTCGTCCGAATGGGGAGCTCCCGCGCCGAGAATCGCGAGACGGCGGCCTGCCAGCGGGACCAGTGCGGTCATCAGTTGGAAGGATAACTTCCTCTTATGGCGCGCCCCGACCACGACCTGCTCTTTGCCTACGACTTTCCGCCGGCCGGCGGCGGCATTGCGCGCTGGATGGAGGCGCTGGCGCGCGGATATCCGCCGGATACACTCACCGTTTCCACCGGCATGATGGCCGGCGCGGCCGCCGCGGATGCGGCGTTACCGCAGCGGATCGACCGCATCCCGGTGCCGGCCAGCCGGTTGCGCACTGTGCCGGGCTTGTTCGCTTGGTCACGCCGGGGCGCGGCACTTGCCCGAGATTCCGCCGTCCGTTTTGCATGGTGCGACACGATTCGGCCCGCGGGATACGTGGCGCGGAGCGTATTCGGCCGCACCGGGCTTCCATATGGCATCATGGTGGTGGGAAACGATCTGCTGACCTTGCGCCCGAAGATGGCGCAGAGCGCTTTCAAACGGCGCGTCATGCATGCTGTGCTCGGCCGCGCCGCCGTTTTCGTGGCGATTTCGGAGTGGACCGCTGCACGCTGTCGCACGCTCCTCGGCGAGATGAATCTCACGGCCGCCGCCAGCCGGGTGCGCGTTGTGCCGCTCGGGACCGATCCCACGCGCTGGCGCGCCGATCCCGAGGCCGCCGCGGCGTTGCGCCGTGCGCACCGGTTGCCCGGCGGCCGTTGGTTGGTGACGGTGGCACGCCTGGTCGACTACAAAGGCATCGACGACGCGATCCGCGCGGTGGCGGCGCTGGCGCCACGATATGTGGCGCTCCACTATGCGGTGGTGGGGCGGGGGCCTTACGAACAACCTCTGCGCGACCTCGCCTTGGCTCTGGGTGTGCAGGACCGGGTGCATTTTCTGGCTGATGTTGCCGACGCGGAGCTGCCAGCGGCGTATTCGCTTGGCGAGATCTATGTCGGCCCGACGCGCGAAACCGCGTTGGATGTCGAAGGCTTCGGGATTTCGTTCGCGGAGGCGGCGGCATGCGGGCTGCCGGTCGTGGCGGCGCGCACCGGAGGGATTCCCGATGCCGTCGCCGACGGTGTTACCGGTCTTTTGGCCGAAGCCGGTAACACCGCCGCGATTGCCGGTGCAATACAACTCTTACTCGATGAACCTGTCCGCGCGCGCGCCATGGGAGCGGCGGGGTTGGCTCGGGTGCACGACTACCTCAACTGGGACCGGGTGGTGCGCGATATGCGCGCCATCTCGGCGGAGTTTGGGCGCCCTAGAATCTGATCGCGGCGACGGCGGACAGCGTGCGCGTCTTGACCGTGACGTTCGCTGTGCTCCCGCTGTTGACCGCTTCGAAGGCATTCGAAATGCCAAGGTCGGCGCGGGCGCCGAGTGAAAATTTGCCGAGATCGATCCCCGCTTCGGCGATGCCGGAGATTTCGGTGGATTTCGCGTTGAGGCCAGTGGGAGTATCGGGGCAATCGGCGCTGGTGGAGCTGGATGATGCCAGCGAAATCTTGCAGCCGAGTTTGAAGCCGATCGCGGGCCCCGCGCCGGCATAGAGATGCATCGGCAAACGAAGCCGCAACACGACGGGAATCTGGATGTAGTCAATCTTTTCGCGGCTTCCCGTTGTCTCGCTGAAATCGCTGCTCTTGACGCCCTTGGTGGTGTAGTAAATACCGGGTTGCACGGCGAACCCCGCGGCGGCAAGACGGACAAATCCTCCGGCGATAAATCCTGCGTACTGTTTGGCGTCGTCGTACAGCGACGCACCGGTAAACGTCGACAGGCTCGCCCCCGCCATGACGCCGAGCGATAGGGACTGCGCGGCGGCAGGGCGGAGCTGCGCCCCAGCCAGCGCTACGATCATCGGGGCGGCATACCAGCGCACGTGACGGATCATGTTGTCTCCTGCAAAGGGTGGGGCCTGCGACGTGTATCTTATGCTCATGACGCTTCCGCCGCTCATTTTTCCGGCGCAGTCCGAGCCGGCCCGCCGCTCGCCGCTCTGGGCGGCGCTGGCGGCTCGGTGGCGGCGCGATACGCTGTTCAAGGCCGGTGTGCTACTCGTCGCCGCGGTGGCCGCTGCCGCGATCTTTGCGCCCTGGATCGCGCCGCACGATCCCCGCCGCGGCGACCTGGCCAACGACTACCTCCGTGAACCCGGATCGCGCTTTCTCCTTGGCGCCGACGCCCAGGGCCGCGATGTGTTGTCGCGGATCCTGTACGGTGCGCGGATCTCGCTGATGGTCGGATTGATTTCGCAGGCGGTGGCAGTCACGCTCGGTCTCGCACTCGGATTGCTGGCCGGATACTACCGGCGCGGTGTCGATCTATTGGTGATGCGGTTAGCCGATATCACGCTCGCGTTTCCCTCTCTCCTCTTGCTGATCGCGATTGCCGCAGCCGTGCGTCCGTCGCTGCCGCTCACGTTCGTGGTGATCGGCGTCGTTGGTTGGGCGGGTGTCGCTCGGCTCGTTCGCGCGCAGGTCCTGGTGCTGGCCCAAAGCGAATATGTCACGGCATCGCGCGCACTCGGAGCGCGCGACCCCTGGATCATGCTTCGCCACCTGGTGCCAAATGTGCGGGAGGTGGTCGTCATCACCGCTACGCTGGGCATTGCCGGAGCGATCATGGCAGAAGCGGCATTGTCGTTCGTCGGGCTGGGCGCTTCCCCACCGACGCCGAGCTGGGGCGCCATGGTGGCCGAGGGGCGCGACCTGATTCGGGTAGCGCCCTGGGTCTCGGTGGCGCCGGGGTTGGCGATCGGCGTGGCGGTGTTGGGGTTCAATCTGCTCGGTGACGGGTTGCGCGCAGCGTGGGATCCTGCTGGGCGGTGAGCCCGGCATGCCCCTTCCCAACCTTCTGGATTCGGCGGCGCCCAATTTGCATGTTGAGCGGCCCGAGTGGCAAGCAACCCGTCAGAGATTGTGGAGCCGGCATGAAGGAACCGAACACGGCCAATCCGTTGTCGCGGATCGCAGAGCGAGCTCTTGGCGGTGTGCGTTGGCGCGTGCGAAGGGCCAAGGAGAAGATACGCGCGTCGCCACATCCGGTGGCGCAGTTCCTCACCGATCCGCAATACCGGTGGAAACTTTGGGCACGGACGTTCAATCCGCCGGACGTGCACCAAGTGGCGGCGCGCACCCGGTTGGACCGGTATCCGGAGATCTTCGCCGCGTGCCGCGACCATTTTGGCGAGAACGCCTCGGTCAAGCTCCTCTCCTTTGGCTGCTCGACCGGAGAGGAAGTCATCACGCTGCGCCGGTACCTTCCGGCCGCGACCATCGTAGGCTCGGAGATCAATGCCCGAAGCCTCGCGGCCTGCCGGCAGCTCACGGTGGACGACCGAATCACGTTCGTACGCTCCGATGCGGCCAACATCTCGGCACACGCCCCATACGACGCCATCTTCTGCATGGCGGTTCTTCAGCGGGATCCACAATTGGTCGTGCGCGAAAACATCACCAGTCTGCGTAAGACCTATCCATTCGAGAAATTCGACCGCCAAGTGGCCGAACTGGACCGCTGGGTGAAACCGGGCGGAATCCTCATTCTTCACCACACGCATTATCTGTTGGCGGATTCCTCGGTAGGCGCACGATATACTCTTCTCCCGAGCGCCGCGCACCTCAAGGAGGGGTATGCCAAATTCGACCGGAATGGCGCTCGCATCGGGCTCGAGGTCCCGAGCCATTCCATCTTTCTGAAAGCAGGCTGAGGCGCCGGTCCATCACGTTGCCTTGTGGCTGGCGCGATTCACGTGCTGCAAGAGTACCACGAACAAATACCGAAAATAGACGCCCTATCACCACGATCTGTGGCGAGAAAACGACGCAGAACGGGGTGTATCGCGCGCGGTATATATTATGCGCTATACTGCGGTGCTAACACGGCATTCAGCCCCCTCGATACGGATTGCAGGCAGGATAGGTGAGGCCGTGTGGCTGCTTTTCCATTGACATTGTTTCAATGCGTAACATTCAACATGGGTCAAACGGAGACAAGATGAGTGCACCGGGCGGCGTGGCCAGCGAAGACACCACCGTGGGTGAGGTTCGCACCTCCTTGTCGGCGCCGGCGCAGGAGCTTCCGCTGATCGTGGAGCCGGTGGGAGATGGCGTCTCGCTCTCCGACTGGTGTGCCGCGAACCGCGACTGGGTGCAGGCAAAGATCCTGAAGCATGGCGGCGTGCTCTTCCGCGGCTTCAGTGTTCCCACACCGGCCGATTTCGAGCGGGCCGCAAAGGCGACGTGGGGCGAGCTCTTCGCCGACTATGGCGACCTCCCGCGCAATTCGGCCGGCGAGAAGATCTACGAGTCGACGCCGTACCCGGCCGACCAGATGATCCTCTGGCACAACGAGAGTTCGCATCTGCCCAGCTGGCCGATGCGAATCAACTTCCATTGCGTCATTCCGTCGCCGGTGGGCGGCTGCACCCCGATCATCGACACCCGCGCGCTGATGCACCAGCTCGATCCGGAGATCGTCGAGAACTTCCGCACCAAGGGCCTGCTCTACGTCCGGAACTTCTCCGCCGGCGTCGATCCGACGTGGGAGGAATTCTTCCACACGACCGACAAGGCGAAGGTCGAGCAGATGTGCCGCGACGCCGGCAGCGATCTCGAATGGCTGCCGAACGGCGGGCTGCGCATCAAGACAAAGACGCACGGCGTGGTCAAGCATCCCGACACGCTCGATGAGATCTTCTTCAACCAAGTTCAGCTGCATCACATCTATTGCGTCGACGAAGAGACACGCGATGGCTTGCGCGCGTTGTTCAACGACGACGAGCTGCCGCGCAACGTGTACTACGGCGACGGCTCGCCGATTCCGGACGAAGTGATGGAGCGGATCGGCCAGCTCTACGAGAAAGTCTGCGTCCGGTTCAAGTGGCAGAAGGGCGACACGATCTTCCTCGACAACATGCGCGTCGCCCATGCGCGCGACACGTTCGAGGGCCCGCGGCACATCGTGGTGGCACTCGGACGGATGATGAACGCGGACCAGTTGCCGGCGTGATCGTCGTGCCGCCGCTCGGGTAGTTCACCCGGCGGCGGCCTGCGAGGTCTCCTCTCCCGACCCCATGCCGACCACTCCACTGGAGAGCTATCCGCTGACATCACTCCAGCAGGGGATGATCTATCATCACCTGCTGGATCCGCACGCCGGCGTCGACATGGAACAAGTGGTGTTGACGCTGCCCGAAGCGCTGGACGTCGAAGCGCTCTCGACAGCGTGGGCCACGATGACCGGCCGTCATCCGCAACTTCGCGCTTCATTCGAGTGGGAAGGACTCGACGAACCGGTCCAGACCATTCATCCGCATGTGACGGTCCCGGTTCGTCACGTGGACCTGACCGGGCTCGACGCCGCGGCGCAGGATGCGCGGCTTCATGCCGAGGTTGTCGAGGAGCGCCGCCGTGGCTTCGACCTGAGCCAGCCTGGGCCGCAACGCGTGGTCATCTTGCGTTTCGGCGATCTCGACTGGCGGGTGCTCTGGACGATGCACCACCTGGTCTGGGATGGCGGCACGTTGTGGAACCTGATCTGGGAATTGTTCGACCTGTATGAGGCGCAGCGAGCGGGTACGCCGATCGACTTGCCGATTCCACGCCCGTACCGCGACTTCGTGGCCTGGACGCGAGCGCAGGACTTTGCGGCGACCGAGCCGTTCTGGCGTGATCGCCTGCGCGGGTTCAACGCCGCAACACCGCTTCCCGCTGCGGCTCCCAATCCTGATGTGACAGAGCGTCACGGAGATGCCGATCGTTGGCTCTCGCCGGAAACCACAGGTGCGCTCGAGGCGGCAGGGCGTGAACACGGCTTCACGATGAACATCCTCGTGCAGGCAGTGCTGGCAATCCTGCTCGCGCGTCATTCGGGCGAGAGTGACATCGTGTACGGCGCCATCCGCGGCTGTCGCAAGTCGACGCTCCCCGAAGCGCCGGAGATGATCGGACTGTTCATCAACACGCTGCCGATGCGCGTGTCGGTCGATCCCGAGGCGTCGCTGCTCGACCTCTTCGGCGCGATCCGGCAGTCGTGGGACGAACTGCGCGATCGCGAACACACGCCGCTTCGCATGGTGCAGGGCTGGAGCGATGTGCCGCACGGAGCGCCGCTGTTCGACACGCTCCTCTCGTACCAGCCGCACGAGATCGAAACCGTGCTGCGCCAGCGTGGCGGTTTCTGGGCGAAGCGCGGCTTCCGGATGTACGAGCAGCCCCCGATGGGGCTGTCGCTTTCCGTCTGGGGTACCGGGCGGTTCTACGTGCACATGGCATCGGACCGCACCAAGATCGACGACGATACACTCAACCGGCTGGCCGACCAGGTCGTGTCGCTGTTCGAGTCGATCGCGGCGAATCCGCTGGCGAAGGTTGGCGAGCTGTCGCTGCTGCCCGCCAGTGAGCGCGAGCAGGTCGTCAACGCCTTCAATGCGACGTCGGTGCCGGTTCCCGCCGCGACATTGCATTCACTGATTGCGGAGCAGGCCCGCGCGCGCCCCGACGCGATCGCGCTTCGGTTTGGCGAGGCGTCGGTCAGTTACGCCGAGCTCGACCGGCGCGCGGCGCATCTTGCGGCCGCGCTGCGCCGCGACGGCGTCGGCCCCAACGTGATCGTCGGTCTCTGCGTCGAGCGCTCGCTCGATTTTCCCGTTGGCATCCTCGGCATCCTGAAGGCAGGCGGTGCGTGGCTGCCCCTCGACCCGTCGTATCCGCTCGAGCGCCTCGAATACATGCTCGGCGATTCACGCGCGCCATTGCTGCTGACCCAGCGCGCGCTGCGCGGACGGGCGCCCAAGGCGCCGGCGACGCGCTGCATCGAGGACCTGCTCGACGCGCCAGCACCTGCAGCCACAGGCAACGAGCCGACGCCCGATGACCTTGCCTATGTGATCTATACCTCGGGATCGACGGGCCTCCCCAAGGGGGCGTGCCTGCGGCATCGCGGCGCGGTGAATCTTGCGGCGGCGCTCGGCGTGGCATTCGAGGCGTCGGCGGCCGATCGCATTCTCCAGTTCTCGGCGCTGAGCTTCGATGCATCTGTCCTCGAACTGGTGTGGTCGCTCTGCCACGGTGGCCGGCTGGTGCTGGCGCCGCGCGAGGTGATCGTTTCCCCCGAGTCGCTCGCGCGTCTGATCGAGGCGGAGAAGGTCACGGGAACGCTCCTGCCGCCGGTCATGCTCCGCGCGCTCGATCCGCGCGCCGTACCGTCGCTTGTGGCCGTCGTCTCCGGCGGTGACGCATGCGGCGCGGACATTGTCGATCGCTGGGCGCCGGGGCGGCGGTTCTACAATGCCTATGGCCCGACGGAAATCACGGTGGCGGCAACGGTCGCGCGGTGCGAGGCGGGAACCGGCCACGCGCCGCCGATTGGCGGGCCGCTCGCCAACTGCCGCACGTACGTCCTCGATCCGCGCGGCGAGCCGGTGCCGATCGGTGCGCCGGGCGAACTCTGGATCGGTGGCGCGGGAGTCGGCGCGGGCTACCTGAACCGTCCCGAACTTACCAGTGAACGCTTTGTCGCCGATCCGTTCGCTGGAGTTGCGTCGGCGATGATGTACAAGTCGGGCGATCGCGTGCGCTGGCGAGCCGACGGGCAACTCGACTATCTCGGCCGATTCGACAACCAGGTCAAGCTTCGTGGCTTTCGCATCGAGCTTGGAGAAATCGAATCGCGCCTCACCGCGCTTCCGGGCGTCGGCGACGCGGTCGTTGCGCTGCGCGAGGACGAGCCCGGCGAAAAGCGGCTCGTGGCATATCTGGTTCCGGCCGATACCGCACCGGCGCCGTCGCCGGTGGAGCTCCGGCGCGCGCTGAGTGAGCAGCTGCCGGGCTACATGGTTCCAGCCGCGTTCGTCACGCTCGATGCATTGCCGACCGCTCCCGGCGGAAAAGTCGATCGTCGCCTGTTGCCGCGTCCGGGTGTCGAGGATCTCGCGACAGACGACCGCGCATACGTCGCCCCGCGCACGGAGACCGAACGCAAGCTCGCCGATCTCTGGTCGCAGGTGCTTCGCGTGCCGCGCATCGGCATTCGAGACAATTTCTTCGACCTCGGTGGCGACTCGATTCTCAGCATGCAGATCGTCGCGCGCGGGCGCCCGGCGGGGCTCGCACTGAGTCCGAAGATCGTCTTCAAGTACCAGACCATCGAGGCGATCGCCGAAGCGCTGTCGCATGCCGCAGGCGACGCCGTCGCAACGCAGCACGCAGCCGCCACCGGTGAAGCACCGCTCACACCGATCCAGCGCTGGTTTTTCGAGCAGGAACTGGCCGATCCACATTGGTGGAACCAGGCGTTCCTCTTCGCGCTGCCGGCCAGCCTCACCGCCGATGCGCTGGACGCCGCGCTCAGTGCGGTCGTGGCCCACCACGACGCGCTCCGGCTTCGCTTCCATCGCGACGGCGAAAGCTGGCGGCAGCGGCACGCCGAGTCCACCACATCATTGCGCGCGGAGCGGGTGGACCTCGCCGGCATGCCGGACGCCGACATTATCACGGCGATCTCCGGGCATGCGACATTCGCGCAATCTTCGCTCGGTCTCGCGAACGGCCCACTCGTTGCCGCGGTGCATTTTGACCTCGGGCCGGCACGCGGTGCGCGCCTGCTGCTCGCGGTGCACCACCTGGCGGTAGATGGCGTATCGTGGCGTTTGCTCATCGAGGATATCGAGTCGGCGTACAGGCAGTGCCTGCGCGGCGAAACTGTTTCGCTGCCGGCGCGCACGGCATCGTTCAAGGAGTGGAGCGAGCGCCTCTCCGCGTACGCGATGAGCGATGCACTCCAGCGCGAACGGCCCTACTGGCGCAGCGTGACGTCGGCGAGCGTGACGCCGATTCCGCTCCGGCATGCCGGCGAGCCGTGCCTCGAAGGCGACGCGCGCACCATCGTTGCCGCGCTCGGTACCGAGGAGACCCGCACGCTGCTGCAGCGCGTGCCCAGCGCGTACAATACCCGGATCGACGATGTGCTGGTGTCGGCACTTGCGACGACGCTCGCGCGCTGGCTTGGCGAAGGAAGCGTGCTCGTCGATATGGAAGGGCACGGGCGCGAAGAGCTATTCGATGGTGTCGACTTGTCGCGGACCGTCGGCTGGTTCACGTCGGTCTATCCGGTTCGCCTTGCGCTCGAAGCCGGGCGGAGCGCGGGCGACGGCCTGCGCGCCATCAAGGAGCAATTGCGGACGATCCCTGAGCGTGGCGTCGGATATGGCGTGCTCAGGTACCTCGCCCATGCGCCGGAAGCGTCGGCCGACGGTCAGCTTGCCTTCAACTATCTGGGCCAGTTCGACCAGGTCGTTGCCGGTTCGCGGCTGTTCAGTTTCGCGTCCGAACCCGCGGGAGCATGGCATTCGCCGAGGGCTGCGCGGCGCCATCCGCTCGACGTGGTGGCGATGGTGCGCGGCGGCAAACTCGAGGTCTGCTGGACGCATGCCGGACGGCAACTCGACGGTGCGGTGGCCGCGAAGCTCTCCGCCGACTACATGACGGCGCTTCGGGAACTGATCGCGCACTGCACGGCGCCGGGAGCGGGCGGCTACACCCCGTCCGACTTCCCGTTGGCGCGCCTCGATCAATCCACGCTGGACCGTGTGCTCGGCGGGCGCCGCGATGTCGAAGACATTTATCCGCTGGCCGGCGTGCAGTCACTCTTCCACGGTTTCAGCGATCCGGTGTCCGATCCCGGCTTCGGGCAATTCCGTTTCCGCGTCGCCGGCGATCTCGACGTTGCTGCGTTCCGTGCCGCGTGGAATAGCGTCGTCGCGCGCCATTCGATTTTCCGCACGGCATTCATGAGTGATGGCTTGGCCGAGCCGCTGCAGGTCGTGATGCGGTCAGCGGAGGTGCCGGTGGCGCTCCATGACTGGCGCCACGTCCCGCAGGCGGATCGCGCCGGCCATGCCGCGCGATTCCTCGACGACGACCGACGGCAGGGATTCGCGTTCGACCGGGCACCGCTCATGCGGCTGACGATCATCCGGTGGGGTGACAGCTCGTGGGAAGTGGTTTGGAGTCATCATCACCTCCTGCTCGACCGGTGGTCGTTCCCGCTCGTGCTTGCCGAGGTGCGCGAGTCGTACCAGTCCGCTCGCGCTGGGCGCACCCCTGAGCTGTCCGCACCGGTCCGCTTTCGCGAGCATGTCGCCTGGATACAGCGACAGGACATCGGCGCGACCGAGTCATACTGGCGCGGCGTGTTCCGGGATTATCGGGCGTCTGAGACGCTCGCGGCCGCAATCGCGGCTTCGGCTGCGCCAGAAAGCGGCGCGACGCTGGATCTCTCCGTGAGCCTGAACGCCGCGGATACCGCCCTGGTCCGCGAATTTGCCGCAGGCAGGCGAGTGGCCACGAACACGGTCGTCCAGGGCGCCTGGGCGCTCTGGCTGGCGCGGCAGCATCGGTGCGACGACGTGGTGTTCGGCCTTGCGCTTGCGGGACGTCCGGCCGACGTGCCCGGGATCGACCGCATGATCGGTGTGACGATTTCGAATCTGCCGGCGCGCGTGCGGCTCGACCGCAACCAGCCGGTCGCCAAATGGCTGGCCGAGGTGCAGGACTCGCAAACCGAGTTGCAACAGTTTGCGCACACGCCGCTGGACCGGGTGCAGGCGTGGAGTGGCGTGCCCTGGCGCATGCGGTTGTTCGAGTCGATCCTCGTCTTCCAGCACCACGGCGCCGATGAAGCGCTCACGACATGGCTCGGTCCATCGCTGAGCGTGGAACCGGTCCGGGTGGCGACCACCACGGCGTATCCGGTGACGATCACCATCGGCGGCGACCGCGAACTCGCTCTGCAGATCAGCGCCGATGCCCGGATGTTCAATCGCGGCGACGTACAGTACATCGCCGGCGGTCTGCGCTCCGCGCTTGCAACGATGATGACGAATGCCGGCGCCACGGTGGGCGGCGTACTCGACGCGCTTCCTGAGCCTCGTGATCCAGCCGTAGCTGCGCCGGTCGCGGCGCGGCAGGCGGAGCATGTGGCGCCGCGCAACGCCACCGAGGCAATGCTCGCGGGAATCTGGAGCGAATTGCTCGGCGTCGCCGGCATTGGAGTCCGCGACAATTTCATGGACCGCGGCGGGCATTCGCTGCTGGCGGTACAAGTCGTTTCGCGGGTACGTGATGCCTTCCAGCTTCAGGTGCCCGTTCGCACGCTCTTCCAGGCACCGACGATCGAGTCGTTCGCGGCGGCACTCCGTGCGCTCGAGAAGAAGCCGGGACAAGTCGACCGGATCGCGCAGTTGACTCGGCAGGTCGCCGGGATGTCCCTTGACGAACTTCGTCAGGCGGCGGCGCGGAAGCGCGCGGCCGGGCAGCCGAGTGTTGCCGATGACTGACGCGACCGCCGAACTCGAAGCGGAGCGCCAGCGGCTTCTTGCCGAGCTCCTGGCCGACGAGGGCTTCGATGCGCCCGGCGGCGCGGGCATCGTCGCGCGTCACCGCGCGGAAGCGCCGCTCGGGTACGCCCAGGAACTGCTCTGGCTGGTGGAGCAGATGCATCCCGGCGTTGCGGTCTCGAATATCCCTGAGCTCTTCGACCTTCGCGGTCCGCTCGATGTCTCCGCGCTCCAAGCGGCGCTCGCCGGAGTCGTCGCGAACCAGTCGGCCTATCGCACCGCGTTTCGCGAACATGGCGGCAATGCCGTTCAGGTCGTCCAACCGGGCGCGGATGTGCCGTGGCGCATCGTCGACCTACAGCGCTCGTCACCCACAGACGCCGTCGCCGAGGCAGCGCGTCTGGTGCGGGAGGAGACGATGCGTCCGTTCGACCTCGGAGCCGCGCCACTGATGCGCGCGCTGCTGGTGCGGCGGAGCGCAGACGAGTGGACGCTCCTGCTCGTGCAGCACCATCTCGTCTGTGACGGGTGGTCGCGCGAATTGCTGGTGGCCGAACTCGGCGCAGGTTACGACGCCCGTGTCGCGGGTGGGCATGGCGGTACGGGTGCCCCGCCAATCGAGTTCGGCGATTTCGCGGCGTGGCAGCGGACACGCGCCGAGCAGGGCGATCTCGATTCCGGAATGAATTTCTGGCGCGGCCAGGTGCGTGGTGCGGCCGAAATCCTCGAGCTGCCGACCGACCAGCCGCGCGGGGCGGCGCGCGAGTTTGGCGGTGCCACCGAATCGATCACGCTACCGCGTGCATTGATGGACGCCGCATGGCAGCTGGGCCACGATCGCAACGTGACACCGTTCATGACGATGTTCGCGGCTTTCCAGGTCATGCTCGCGCGGTATACCGGCCAGGATGACTTTCTGATCGGGACGCCGGTCGCCGGCCGGACGCGAACCGAGACCGAGCGGGTGATCGGCTACTTCGCCAACATGGTGGCACTGCGCACCGACATTGCCGGCGATCCCGGGTTCGCCACGCTGCTGCAGCGTGTGAGTTCGCGCTGCCTCGCCGCGTTCGAGCACCAGGATGTACCGTTCGAGGTTCTCGTCGAAGCGCTCGGCCGCGCAACGTCGTCGAGTCACACACCGCTGTTCCAGACGATGTTCTCGCTCCAGCAAGGTGACCTACCGCCGCTGCAGTTGCGCGGGTTGTCGGTGACGCGGCGCGACTTTCACGCGGGGTGGTCGACGTACGATCTCTGGTTCACCGCCGTTCCGCTCGCCGGCGGACTGCGTATCGGCATCGAGTATCGCACTGATCTCTTTGCGGCCGAGACTATTCGCCGGATGCTCGGCCACTTCAGTACGCTGCTCCAGAGCGCGGTCGCCGATCCGGAGACGCCGGTTTCGCGGCTGCCGATGCTCGGCGCGCGGGAGCGGACCGCATTGGCCGACAGCTGGAATGCGACCGACACCCGTTTCGCACGGGCCGACAGCATCCATGAACTATTCGAAGCACAGGCGGCGAAGACGCCCGACGCGGTCGCCGTTCAGGACGATGCGCGCACGCTGACCTATCGCGAACTGGACACTCGCGCCAACCAGTTGGCGAATCATCTCGCGTCGCTAGGTGTGGGCCGCGGTGCGCTGGTCGGGGTGTCGGTGGAGCGTTCCGTCGAGATGATGGTCGCGCTGTTCGGCGTGATGAAGGCGGGGGCGGCGTACGTGCCCCTCGATCCCGACTATCCCGCCGACCGGCTGGCCTTCATGCTGAACGACAGCGGAGCGCAGGTGCTGGTGACGCACGAAGCCGTACGCGAACGTTTCGGCGGCTTTGGCGGTATGGTCGTAAGCCTCGATCGCGATGCCGCGGCACTGGTCAGGGCGCCTGCGCCGCATGTCCGTCATGCCACGACACCGGATGATCTCGCGTACGTGATCTATACGTCGGGCTCGACCGGCGTGCCGAAAGGCGCGATGCTGCCGCACCGCGCCGTGGTGAATTACCTGCAATGGATGCAGGCGCAATTCTCTCTTGGCGCCGGCGATTGCGTGCTGCAGAAGGCGCCGGTGAGCTTCGACGCGTCGGTCTGGGAACTGTATCTGCCGCTGATCGCCGGTGCGCGGCTCTTCCTTGCGCGGCCGGACGGGCACCGCGACCCGGAATATCTCGTCGCCACGATCGCCGCGCAGCGGGTGACGGTGCTGCAGTTCGTGCCGTCGCTGCTCGCCGTCGTGCTCGACGACCTGGCGATGGCCTGCAAGGATGTGCGGCTGCTGATCCTGGGCGGCGAAGCGTTGCCGGCGGACTTGGCGACGCGGCTACGTGCCCGCCTGCCGACGCTGATCGTGTACAACCTGTACGGCCCAACCGAATGCGCGGTCTATGCGACGGCGTGGGAACTGCCCGCGGATTTCCGCGGCAGCATCATCCCGATCGGGAAGCCGATTGCGAACGATCGCGTGTACGTGCTGCATCGCGGCACCAGCCAGCTGGCGCCGATGGGCGTTGCCGGCGAACTCTGCATTGCCGGTACCGGTGTGGGCACCGGCTATCTCAATCGTCCGGAACTCACCGCTGAGCGCTTTGTCGCCGATCCGTTCCGCGACGGGCGAATGTACCGGACCGGCGATCTCGCACGGTGGCGCGCGAACGGCGATCTCGAGTTCCTGGGCCGGATCGATCATCAGGTCAAGGTTCGCGGATTCCGCGTCGAGCTTGGCGAGATCGAGTCGGCACTCGGCGCGCTTCCCGGCGTGCGCGAATGCGCGGTGATTCAGCGCAGCGATGCGCTGGTGGGTTACGTCGTGCTCCACGGCGATGCGTCGGTCAACCGCGAGGCATTGCGGACAGCGCTCCGCGGCCGGCTGCCCGACTACATGGTTCCGGGCACGCTGATGGTGCTCGATGCAATGCCGTTGAACGCCAACGGCAAGCTCGATCGCAAGGCGCTTCCCGATGTCGCGGCGAGCGCCTCGGCGCGCGAGCGTGTCGCGCCGAGGTCGCCGCTCGAGGCCCAGATCGCGGCGGTCTGGGCCGAAGTGCTCGGGCTCGAACACGTCGGCGTTGAGGATGATTTCTTCGAGCTCGGTGGGCATTCGCTGCTGGGCATGCGAATCCTCACGCGGCTGCAGTCGCTGCTCCAGCGGCGCCTGCCGTTGCGGCTCCTGCTCGATGCTCGCACGATTGCGCGCCTCGCGCAGGCGATCGCCGCCCAAGACCCCTCCACGCAGCCCGCCGAACCGATCGCGACGGTCCGCGGCGCCGATGCGCCGCAGTCGTTCGCGCAGGAACTGCTCTGGTTCGTCGAGCGCATGATTCCCGGGCTCGGGGCGTACAACGGCCCGGAGGTACTACGAGTACGAGGGGCACTCGACGTGCAAGCGCTGACTACCGCGCTCGGCGATCTCATAATGCACCAGGATGCATTCCGGACGGAGTTCTACGACGACGGCGACATGCCGCGCCAGCGTGTCGTGGAGTCCGTATCCGTACCAGTGCTCACGACCGACCTGCGCGCCGCCGGGAGCGCCGAGGCCCGCAACGAGGCGAGGCGCCTGCTTCTCGAAGACACACGTCGCCCGGTGGATCTCACGCGCGCGCCGCTGCTGCGCGCACATGTGGTGCAGGTTGCCGGCGACGAGTGGTTCGTCGGACTCTTCACGCACCACATCGTCAGCGACGACTGGTCCCGCGGGATCATCCTGCGCGAACTCGGCCAGGCCTATGCCGCTCGGCTCAGCGGGGGGGTGCATCAGTTTGCCCCGCTGGCCGTGCGCTATTGCGACTATGCCGCGTGGCAGCGCCAGCGAATGCAGGGCGAGCGGCTCGAGGCGCTGCTCGGCTACTGGCGCGCCCAGCTCGCGAACGCACCGGAAGTGCTCGAGCTCCCGACCGACTATCCCCGTCCGCCAGTGCGCGGATTCGCCGGGGCGCGCCGGCAGGCAATGTGGCCCCGCGAACTCGTCGACGCGGCGAAGCGGCTCGGAAACGACCACGGCGCAACGCTGTTCATGACGGTGCTTGCGGCGTTCGAGGTGGTGCTCGCGCGTCACAGCGGCCAGGACGATTTCGTGGTCGGCACACCCGTGGCCGGGCGCAATCGCGAAGACCTTGAGGGAGTCGTTGGCTACTTTGCGAACGTGCTCGCGCTTCGGGCCGACCTGCGCGGGTCGCCGACGTTCGCCGATGTACTGGCACGAACGCGGGCCACCTGTCTCGGCGCGTACGATCACCAGGAAATCCCGTTCGAGGCGCTGGTTGCGGAGCTCTCACGCGGAATTCGGCCGAGTCACGCGCCGATCTTCCAGACGATGTTCGTGCTATTGAATGCCGAGCCGCCGGCCGCGCGCCTCGATGGGGCGGACGTGTCGCTGGAGGACTTCGATGCCGGCTGGTCGCGCTTCGACCTCTGGCTTTCCTGTCGCGAAGACGCGAACGGCATGCGCGCCGACCTCGAGTTCCGCACCGACCTCTTCGAACCGTCGACCGCAGACCGGATCCTGCAGCACGTCCGTCAGGTGCTGGTCGCGGCAACGCGCGACCCGCTCCTCCCTGTATCGCAGTTACAGATGTTGTCAGCGGATGAACGCGACACGGTTGTGCGCGCCTGGAATGACTCCGCCGTGGATTTCCCCGTGGTGCCGTCGGTGCACGCCCTCTTTGCCGCGCAGGTCGCGGAGACGCCCGATGCGATCGCGGTCCAGGACGATGCCCGCCAGCTCACCTATGGTGAACTCGACGCACGGTCGAACCAGCTGGCGGCGTATCTGGTAACCGCGGGCGTGAAGCCGCGCATGCTCGTTGGAGTGGCGCTCGAACGCTCAGTCGATCTGATGGTTGGGCTGCTTGCGGTACTCAAGACCGGCGCGGCGTATGTGCCGCTCGATTCGAGCTATCCGCGCGAGCGCCTGGCGATGATGATCGCAAGCAGCGGAATCCGCTTGCTGGTCACGCAGCAATCAGTGCGCGAAGCGTTGCCGGCCTTCGATGGGCACGTCGTTTCGATCGACGGCGCGGAGAGCGCGGCAATCGCCGCGACGCCGATCGCACCGGTGGAGAGCGCCGTCTCGCCCGAGGATCTTGCGTACGTCATCTATACATCGGGTTCCACGGGAACGCCCAAGGGCGCGATGCTGCCGCACCGGGCGGTGGTGAACTACCTGCAGTGGATGCAGGCCGAGCTGCAGCCGGGGCAGGGGGACTGCATTCTGCAGAAGGCACCCGTGTCCTTCGATGCGTCGGTATGGGAGCTGTATCTCCCGTTGATCGCGGGCGCGCGGGTGCATTTCGCCCGCCCCGATGGCCATCGCGAGCCGGGCTATCTCCTCGATACCATGCGCGAGCGCGGCGTCACCATCGTGCAGTTCGTTCCGTCGCTGCTCGCGGCGATGCTCGATATCCCGGGCGCAGAAGCCGCGTTCCGTGGTGTCCGGCAACTCGTGCTTGGCGGTGAGGCGCTCCCGGGTGAACTGGCGGTGCGCGCCCGCGCGGTCTGTCCGTCGGCCATCATCTACAATCTTTACGGTCCGACCGAAGCCGCAGTCTACGCCACCGCGTGGCAGGTCCCGACCGATTTTGGCGGCGGGATCGTGCCGATCGGCAGGCCGATCGCGAATGACCAGGTATACCTCCTCGCAGCCGGGACCACCGAGCCGGTTCCGATCGGCGTGCCCGGCGAATTGTGCATTGGTGGGCGCGGTGTCGGCGCGGGATACTGGGGACAGCCGCAGCTCTCTGCCGAGAAGTTCGTCCCGGATCCATTCCGCGGCGACGGGTGCCTCTATCGCACCGGCGATCTCGCGCGCTTCCGCCCCGACGGCGTGATCGAGTTTCTCGGCCGGATCGATCACCAGGTGAAGGTGCGCGGCTTCCGGGTCGAGATGGGCGAGATCGAGGCCGCGATCCTCACCTCGCCCGGCGTGCGCGAGTGTGTCGTCATGCAACGGGCCGAGGCCCGGCTGGTGGCGTACTTGGTGGCGCAGCCCGGCCGTTCGATCGACATGGTTGACCTCCGCGTCCACATCGCGGCATCGCTGCCGGAATACATGATCCCCGCTGCGTTCGTCGTGCTCGAAACGTTCCCGCTTTCGGCCAACGGCAAGATCGATCGCGCGGCGCTTCCGGAGCCGCTGCTCGCATCGGTCACGCGAGAATACGTCGCGCCGCGCAACGCACTGGAGACCGAGATCGCCGAGGCATGGCAGGCGGTGCTCGGCCGCGAATGCGTGGGCGTCGACGACGACTTCTTCGAGATCGGCGGGCATTCACTGCTCGGAATGCGGATCCTGGCGCGACTGCAGGGCAGCCTGCACCGCCAGCTACCGCTGCGGATGCTGTTCGAGGCTCGCACCGTCGCGGGCCTGGCCGCGCAGATCGCGCAACTTGACGAGGCAAGCGAGATGGAACGGTTGCTGGCGACGCTCGAATCGGTATCCGACGAGGAGGCCGCACGCCTGCTCGGACCTGACACCGAACCGGCGGTGCCGCGATGACGGACGACGCGATGAAGGCCGACATGGGGCGCCGCATTGACGAGCTCTCCCCAGCGAAGCGCGCGCTGCTGGAGAAGTTTCTCGCGAAGCGCGATGCGGGGGCGCAGGGGATTCAGCCGCGCGCCGGCGGGGGGCTCGCGCCGGCTTCGTTCGCACAGGAACTGCTCTGGATGCTCGACCGCTCGACACCGGGCGTGGCGGCGTATCACGCCGGGCGTGCGCTGCGGCTGCGCGGACCGCTCGATCGTGGTGCATTGCAGCAGGCGATCGATGCGACAGTGGCCCGGCACGAGGCGCTGCGGACGACGTTCGAGGGGACGGACGCCGAACCGCAGCTCATCGTGCATCCGCCGGTGGCGGTGCCGGTCGAGTTCATCGACTTGCGATCGGTTGCGGCGACGGATCGCGACGCACAGTTGAGCCGGGTGCTCGGCGAGGTGTCGCGCCGGCCGTTCAATCTCGCATTCGAAAGCCAGTTTCGCGTGGCGCTCGTCGCGCTTGCACCGGATGATCACGCGCTGATTCTCGTCGGGCATCACATCGCGCTCGACGGCTGGTCGTTCGATGTCGTGGTAAAGGAGATGGTCGCGATCTATGGCGCGGCGCTGCGCGGCGAACCGGCCTCGCTGCCGGCCCTGCCGATCGGTTACGGCGACTACGCCGCCTGGCAGCGCGACCGCCTGAGCGGAACGTACCTGCAGCAATTGCTCGATTACTGGCGGGAGCGACTCGCCGGGGCGCGTGAAGAGTTGCCGCTCCCCACGGACTGGCCGCGCCCTGCCCGTCCAGGGTTCGAGGGTGGCCAACGCACCATCGTGCTGCCGGGCGAACTCCTCGATCGGATCCGCCAGACGGCGACGCAGAACGGTGCGACGCTCTACTCGATGCTCGTTGCCGCCTACGTGACGCTACTGCATCGTTATTCCGGCGTCGACGATATCGTGATCGGGTCGCCTACGGCCGGCCGAGCGCGCACCGAGACCGAAAGGCTCGTTGGATACTTCGCGAACACGCTCGTGCTGCGCGTCGATTGCTCCGGCGACCCGACGTTCACCGAGCTGCTCGGGCGCGTACGCGAGACGTGGCTGGGCGCGCTGGAGCACCAGGAAATTCCGCTCGAGAAACTGGTGATGGAACTGCAGAAGGGCAGGCAGCTCGGTCACGCGCCCCTCTTCCAGTGCACGCTCACGATGGAGAACGCCGAATCCGGCGTGGAGCGACTGACCACTGGCGATCTCGACATCGTGCCGCTCGAGCTCGACTCGGGGCTCGAAGGCTCGGCCAAGTTCGACCTGCTATTGCTCGTGGCCGAGCGCGCCGACGGGCTCCGCGCGCTGTTGCAGTACCGGACCGATCTTTTCCGCGGCGAAACGGCCGAACGGATCCTCGGTCACCTCGCGAGCGTACTCGCGAGCGCGGCGGCGAACCCGGCACAGCGGCTTTCGCATTTGCCGCTGCTCACCGATGCGGAGCGATCGTCGTTGGCGGAGTGGGGCGCCGGGCCAGCAATGACGCCGGTCTCGGCGACGCTCACGTCGCTGATCTCGGCCGCGGCCGATCGCGATCCATCACGAGTCGCGGTGGTCTGCGGTGATGACAGCATCACCTTCGGCGAACTGCAGCAGCGCACCAGCCAGCTCGCCAATCGCCTTGTGGCGCTTGGCGCGGCACCCGGTGCAACGATCGGGCTCTGCCTGCCGAAATCCGTAGATGCGATCGTGGCGCTCGTCGGCATCCTGAAGGCGGGGGGCGCCTATTCTCCCTTTGCACCCGAATTGCCCGCCGCGCGCGTCGCGCAGCAACTGCGCGAGGGCGGTGTGCGAATCGTCATAACTCGCTCGGCGCACGCGCCCATCCTTCCGGCTCAGATCGTCGCGGTGCGGATGGACGACGATTCCGCAGCGATCGCGGCCGAATCCGGCGTTGCACCGACAATTGTATCGTCGGCGGACGACACTGCGTACGTGCTCTTTACCTCGGGTTCCACCGGTGTGCCGAAGGGCGTACAGGTCACCCACCGCAACGCCGTCAATTACGCGCGCGCCATCAGCCGCGTGCTCGCGAACATTCCGGCGAACGACCCCAATGATGGGCTTGCGGCGCTCGCGGGGTGGCAGTTCGGCCTGGCGAGTACGCTCGCGGCCGACCTCGGCAACACGTCGCTTCTCCCCGCGCTTTGCGCAGGCGGGACGCTGCATGTGCTCGAAGACGCCGTGACCACCGACCCGACGCGCTTCGCGGAACACCGCAGCCGACACCGGCTCGATGTGCTCAAGATCACGCCGAACCACCTGCGGGCATTGCTTGGCGATCGCCCGCCCGGGGAAGCAGCCGCAGTTCTCCCGCGCCGGTGGATCGTGCTCGGCGGCGAAGCGCTCACCGCCGAGTTTGCAACTCGGTTGCTCGCTGCAAATGGCTGTCGCGTGCTCAACCACTATGGACCGACCGAGGCGACCGTTGGTTGCGCGACCTTCGAGGTGACCGCGGATTCGCTCGCGAACTCGCGCGCGGTGGGCGCGCAGACGGTTCCGATCGGGCGACCGCTTGCCGGTGCATCGTTGCACGTGCTCGACCGGAACGGAACGGCCACGCCGGTTGGCGTGACTGGGGAGTTGTGGATCGGTGGTGCAGGTGTCGCGCGAGGATACGTCAATCGCGCCGACCTGACGGCCGAGCGATTCACCGGTACCGGCGCGAACCGTATGTATCGCACCGGCGACCTCGTGCGCTGGCTGCCGATCGGTGCAGTCGAGTTCCTCGGCCGCGCGGACGATCAGGTCAAGATTCGCGGATATCGTGTCGAGCTGGCCGAGATCTCTCAAGTGCTGCTGGAGTTCCCCGGGGTCGCCGAATGTGCGGTGATTGCACGCAGCGACGGCGGCAACGGAGAAACGACTGTCATCGCGTATGTTGTGGTGCGAAAGAGCGGATATGGCGCGGCGCACGGCGAACAGCCAACGCCGGAAAACCTGACCGCGTTCGCGTCACAGCGCCTGCCGGAATACGCCGTTCCGTCTGCTGTCGTGGTGCTGGAGCGTCTGCCACTCACGGCGAACGGCAAGCTCGACCGTGCGGCGCTCCCGTCGCCCGAAGAATCCCGCCGCGAGGAATCATACGTGGCGCCGCGGAGCGACACCGAGCGCGCGCTGGCGCAGATCTGGGCAGAGGTGCTCAAGGTCGACCGCGTCAGCATCACTGACGATTTCCTCAAGCTTGGCGGACATTCGCTCCTTGCGATCCGGATTCTTGGCAAGATCACGCGCACCATGGGCGTCAGGCTGCCGCTGCGAGCGCTGTTCGATGCTCCGACCATCGAACGGCTGGCGCAGCAGGTCGAGGCCGCGCGCGCCGCGGCCGCACCCACTGGGACGGGCGCATGAGCCCGACACCATCGATGGACCACCAGGAAATCCCGCGACGAAGCGGCTCGGGCCCGGTGCCGCTGTCGTACGCGCAGGAACTGCTCTGGTTGATGGACCGCGCATCGCCGGGGGTTACCGCGTGGAGCGTACCTCGCGCGTTGCGCCTGCGGGGAAGGCTCGATCGCGTGGCATTACAACGTTCCCTGGACGCGCTGGTGGAACGCCACGAAGCGCTGCGCACGGTGTTCGTCGGCGCCGAAGGCTCGGCACAGCAGGTCGTTCGGCCGGCGAACGGCGTTCCGATGCATGTCGTCGACCTGACCCATCTGTCCGCGGACGCGCGCGCGGCCGAGGCGGCGCGCCTCGGCGCGGCGCATGCGGCAACGCCATTCGATCTCGCGAACGACCTCCTCTTCCGCGCCAAGTTGCTCGTGCTGGGCGACGCCGAGCACGTGCTGCTGCTCAACTCGCACCATATCGTTTCGGACGGCTGGTCGCGCAGCGTGATGTTCCGGGAGTTGTCGGCGCTCTATCCGGCATTCCAGCGTGGAGAAACGGCGGCGCTCCCGCCCCTGCCGATCCAGTATGCCGACTATGCCGTCTGGGAGCGCGGTGCGGAGCACGAACGCGCGCTGGCGGAGTCGCTGACGTACTGGCGCGAGCAGCTCGGCGGCGTCCTGCCGGAACTCGACCTGCCGACGGATCTCGAACGGCCGGACACGCCCGGTTTTGCCGGCGCGCTCCACACCGCGACACTTCCGCCAGCGCTCACTGCTGCACTGCAGAAGCTCGCCCAGGACAACGACGTCACGTTCTACATGCTGATGCTCGCGGCGTACGTCACCGTCCTGCACTGGTATTCCGGACAGGATGACATCATCGTCGGATCGCCGATCGCGGGCCGCACCCAGAGCGAAACCGAAGGGCTGATCGGGTACTTCGCGAACACGATGGTGATGCGGACCGATTGCGCGGGCGATCCGACATTTGCCGAGTTGCTCGAGCGCGTTCGCGATACCTGCCTTGGTGCGTACGAACATCACGACGTGCCGCTCGAAAAACTTGTGCTCGAGATCCAGCGCGCCGCGCAGCTGCGCCCGGGCCCGCTCTTCCAGGTCGTGCTGACGATGGAAGAGACGATTCCCGCCGCGCTCGACCTCGGTGGTATCGCGGTCGAACCGATCCAGGCCGACGAGGGGTCGACCAAGTTCGATCTCACACTGTTGTTCAGCAATCAGCCAGACGGCATGCACCTCCGTTTCGCGTATCGCGCCGATCTCTTCTCCGCTCCGCTGGCGGAGCGCTTCCTCGTGCATTTCTGCCGCGTGCTCGAGAGCGTCGCGAAGACGCCGTCGCTGCGCCTCTCCTCGATCCCGCTGCTCTCGTCGCCGGAGCGGGCGCAGCTTAATGCGTGGCAGGGGCCCTCGGTCGGCGAAGGTCCCGCGGCAACGGTCGTTTCGCTCTTCGAGGCGCAGGTCCGCCGCGTTCCCGATCGGATGGCGGTGGTCGGTCCGCGCACCTCGGCCACCGCGTCGGGAAGCATCGCCGGCACACTGCCGATTTCATATCGCGAGCTGAACGCGCGCGCGAACCAGCTGGCGCATCATCTCATCGCGCAGGGCGTCGAGCGCAACGCGCCGGTCGGGATCTTGCTCGATCGCCGCGTTGACGCCGTAGTGGGGATCATTGCCACGCTCAAGGCCGGCGGCGCATTCGTTCCGCTCGCAGTCGATGCCCCGGCCGCGCGGGTTGCGCAGCAACTTGCCGAATGCGGCGCACGATTCGTCGTGACGACCCAGTCGCTTCTCGGGCAGGTGCCGCAGGGCATTGGAATGATTGCGCTCGATCGCGAGGCCGACGCGGCCCTGCTCGCGGCGCTGCCGGACACCGACCCGGTTCGCGCCGTTGTGCCCGCGGATCTCGCATACGTGCTGTATACGTCGGGCTCCACCGGCGTACCGAAGGGTGTCGCTGTCACGCACGCGAACATCGTGCATTACGTGCGCGCCGTCTCCCGCGTGCTCGGTGATGTTCCGGCATCGGCGTCGGGCGACGGACTGGCCGCTCTCGATGGCATGCGCTTCGGCATGGTGTCGACGTTTGCCGCCGATCTGGGCAACACGGTCCTCTTCCCATCGCTGCTCGCCGGCGGAACGCTGCACCTGCTCGCAAAGGATGTGACGACGGAACCGGCGCGCTTCGCAGAATACGTCAGCGTGCATCCGTTCGATGTGCTCAAGATCACGCCGAGCCATCTCGCGGCGCTGACCGCCGGGAAATCGGGCGCCGAATTCGCCGGAACGCTGCCGCGGTCGTGGCTGGTGCTCGGCGGCGAGGCATTGCGCCCGGACTTTGCCGCGCAACTGTTGCGCGCCGGAGCATGCCGCGTACTCAATCATTACGGGCCGACGGAAACGACGGTCGGTGTGTGCACGCTCGAAGTAACCGAAGCGGTACTGGCCGACACCAGGCGCCAGGGCGCGCGGACCGTCCCGATCGGCCGGCCATTGGCCAACACCCGCGCCTGGGTCGTTGATGGCGCCGGGAACCCGCAGCCGATCGGCGTTCGCGGCGAGCTCTGGCTTGGTGGTGACGGGGTGACTGCGGGCTACCTGCGCCGCCCGGAACTCACCGCGGAACGATTCGTGGAGATCGATGGCCAGCGCGCCTACCGAACCGGCGACCGCGTTCGCTGGCTCGGCAACGGCGTGCTCGAGTTCCTCGGCCGGGCCGACGACCAGGTGAAGGTGCGCGGCTTCCGCGTCGAGCCGGCAGAGATCGAACAGGTGTTGCGCGGACATCCCGGTGTGGCAGAAGCCGTCGTAGTGCTTCGGGATGACGGAGCCGAAGAACCGTGGCTCGTTGCCTATGTCGTGACGCGCCAGGGCGGCTATGCGGTCTCGCACAGCGACCGACCAACTCCCGAGAAGCTGCTCGAGCGTGTCACCGCGGAATTGCCGCCGCAGATGGTTCCTTCGGCGGTCGTGCTGCTCGACGCCCTGCCGCTCACACCCAATGGCAAGCTCGACCGTCGCGCGCTTCCGGCGCCCGGCGCCGCCACCCAGGGCATTGCGGAATCACGCATCGCTCCGCGCACACCGACCGAGGAGACTGTTGCCCGGATCTGGCGCGATGTGCTCAAGAAGGACGAACTCGGCATTACCGAGAGTTTTCTCGACCTGGGCGGACATTCGCTATTGGCGATCCGGGTCCTTGGCCGGATCAGCAAGGAGCTTGGCGTCCGGTTGCCGCTGCGCGCGTTGTTCGAAACGCCCACCGTGGAGAAGATCTCGGCGGTGATCGACGCCGAGCGGAACGAGAAGGCAATTCAGGAAGCGCTCGCCGCCGTCGGCGAAATGAGCGATGCCGAGGTCGCGCGGTTGCTTGCGGACGAGAGAAGTGTGGAGCCGGGCCCGTGAGCGCAGAGACGCCCTCTCTCGAAGGGCTGCAGGCGCAGCTCGCGAAGCTCTCGCCGGAACGGCGTGCGCTGGTCGAACGCGTCATGCGCGCTCGCGCGCAAAAGGAAGCCGGGATTGCGCGGCGAGTGGATCCGGCGCAGGCGCCGCTCAGCGCGATGCAGCGCTTCCTCTGGCTGCTAACGGAGGCGACGCCGGGACTCTTTGCGTACAACGCACCCCGCGCGTTTCGCCTCACCGGCGACCTGGACGTGAATGCGCTGCGCAACGCGCTCGACGGGCTCGTTGCGCGCCACGAAATCTTTCGCACCCGCATCGTTCCCGTCGGCGACGACGCCATCCAGCGCATCGATCCGCCGCGCGCGGTCGCCCTTTCGGTGCACGACCTCTCCGGCGCCGATCCCGCGGCGGTGCAGCGGCAGGTGGACGAACTGTTGGGCGAACGCTCGCGCGTCCCGTTCAATCTTGCGGCCGACCTGCTCCTGCGCGCCGACCTGGTGCGCCTCGACGATACGCACCACGTGCTGCTCCTCGTGTCGCACCACTTCGCGTCCGATGGCTGGTCGCGCAACGTGATGTTCCGCGAATTGGCTGAGCTGTACGCTGCTGCACATCGGGGCAGGAAGTCTGCGCTCGCGCCGGTCGCGATCCAGTATGGCGACTACGCCGCGTGGCAGGATGCGCGCAACCACAGTGGCGCGCTCGATGCTGATCTTACCTACTGGCGCAGGCAGCTCGAAGGCGCGCCGGCGATGCTCGACCTGCCGGTCGACAAGGTGCGGCCCGTGGCTCCAGGGTTCGGCGGCATTCGCCGCGGCACCGTCATCGCAGCGGAAATTGCGACGGTGCTCGAGCGACGTGCGACCGAGAACGGCGCATCGCTCTTCATGCTCCTTCTCGCCGCCCACGCCGTGCTGCTGCGCCGCTACACCGGGCAGGCCGAACTGGTGATCGGCATTCCGGTGGCCGGGCGCTCGCATCCCGATCTCGAAGGGGTGATCGGCTATCTGGGCAACACGCTCCCGATCCGGATTTCCCTCGCCGACGATCCGTCGTTCAGCGATCTCGTCGCGCGCGTGCGGGCGGCATGCCTCGAAGCGTTCGAGCACCAGGAGCTTCCGTTCGAGGAACTCGCGCTCGAGGTGCAGCGAAGCCGGCCGGGGAGTCACGCGCCGGTTTTCCAGTCGCTCTTCACGTTGCACGACCAGAATCCCGTGGAAATGTCGCTCGATGGCGTTGTCGTCGAGCCGCTCGGGTTCGAAACGGGGTGGACCAAGCTCGACCTGGTGTTCGATGCAGGCCGTCGTCCCGATGGTGCCCTGCAGGTGATGATGAGCGCGCGCGCGGATCTCTTCGAATCGGCCACGATCGAGCGGATGCTCACGCACGTCACGACGTTGCTTGCGGCGATCGCCGAAGATCCGTCGCAACGCGTGTCCGAGCTGCGGTTGCTTCCGGAACTCGAGCGCCAGCGCGTCGTGGAAGAATGGAATCGTACGAGTGCCGTCGTTCCGGGAGCGGAGACGCTGCATGCGGCGATTGCCGACCAGGCGCGGAGAACGCCGGCAGCGATCGCCCTGGAATGGGAGGAATCCGACGGCCGCATCGCGCGGATGACGTTCGGCGACCTCCTGCTGCGCTCGGAAGAGCTTGCAGGCCGGTTGCGCGCGCTCGGTGCCGGGGCGGGTGTCGGGATCGGCGTCTGCGCCGAACGTTCGCCAGCGTTGGTGATCGGCATGCTGGGGACGATGCTTGCCGGATCGCATTACGTGCCGTTCGACCCGTCCTATCCGGCCGACCGGCTCGCGTTCATGGTCGAAGACGCGGCCGTGCCGATCATGCTGGTTCACGCCGCGACCCGTGACGCGGCCCGCGCATTCATGGATCTCGCGTCGTCGTCGGCCCGCGTGATCGATCTCGACGCGGAAACCGTCGAGATTCCGCTATCGAGCGCGTCGCCTGCGGTCGCCCCCGACGATCTCGCGTACATCATCTATACCTCCGGATCCACCGGGCGCCCGAAAGGCGTGATGATCCCGCACCGCGCGGTGGTGAACTACCTGCGGTGGATGGGCAGCGCTTATCCAATGGATGCCGGCGACGCGGTGCTTCAGAAGGCGCCGGCGAGTTTCGATGCGTGCATCTGGGAATTCTTCCTCCCGCTCGTGACCGGCGCTCGGATGGTACTCGCCCGACCCGGCGGTCATCAGGATCCGGAATACCTGCTCGCATCGCTCGCGCGCCACGGCGTGACGATCCTGCAACTCGTGCCGGTCCAGCTGCGAATGATGTTCGAATTGTCCGGCGCCGGCGCCGGCGTCGCAACCGCGTTCACCCGGCTGCGCCATCTCTTTTTCGGCGGCGAGGCACTGCCGGGTGAGCTGCTTACCGAGTTGCGCCGGGTCGCGCCTGTCCTTCGGGTCGCGAATCTCTATGGTCCCACGGAAGCAACCGTCTACGCCACGTCGTGGGACGTACCGCCCGGACCCTGGACATCGATCAACGTCCCGATCGGCCGGCCGATCATCAACGCCTCGGTGTACGTCGTCGATTCGTCGATGCGGCCGGTGCCAATCGGCGTGCGCGGAGAACTCTGTATCGGCGGGGTCGGACTGGCGCGGGGCTATCTCAATCGAACCGAGCTGACCGCCGAAAAGTTCGTTCCGGATCCGTTTAGGGCCGATCCCGCCGCCCGCCTCTATCGCACCGGCGATCTTGCGCGATGGACGGCCGACGGGGTGCTGCAGTATGCCGGGCGGATCGACGAGCAGGTCAAGGTTCGCGGACACCGCATCGAGCTCGGCGAAGTCGAGGCAGTACTGGCTGCGTCCGACCTGGTTTCCCAGGCCGTTGTGGTGATGCGAACCGCGCCGTCGGGCGCGCAACTCGTCGCCTATTTCGTTCCCGCCGAATCGGCGCAGGACCAGCCGGTCGCGGCCTTGCGTACCGCGCTCTTCGACGAGATGCGACGCACGCTGCCGGCCTACATGGTGCCGTCGTTCCTTGTGGCAATGGATGCGATTCCGATTTCGCCGAACGGAAAGGTCAGTCGCAAGGACCTTCCGGAGCCCGACAATGCGGCAATCGACGAGACGGAGTATGTCGCGCCGCGCACGGTACTGGAGGCGACCATTGTGGAGGTCTGGGCCGAGGTGCTTGGCCGCGACCGTGTCGGGGTGAATGACAACTTCTTCGCGCTCGGCGGCCACTCGCTGCTCGCGATGCGGGTCATTGCACGGCTTGCCGACCGCCTCTCGGCGCGGCCGGCGATGAGCCAGCTTTTCGAGGCGCCGACCGTCGCAAAGCTCGCGGCGGTGCTTGCGCCGATGGCCGCCGACGGCACGACGAGTCTCCCGCATGCCGCCGCAATTCCGCGCCGTGTGGACCGCAGCCACGCGCCGCTCACGCCGGTCCAGCAGCGCTTCTGGATCGGCGAACAACTCGAATCGGGGCACGCGGGCTTCAACGTGCACGTCGCGATGCGGCTGCATGAAATCCCCGGCGTGACGCGGCTCGAAGCGGCCGTGCACGACCTGCATGCACGCCACGAAGCATTGCGCGCTGCGATTGTCGGCACGGGCGAGATGGCGCGACAGCAGATTGCCGATGTGGTGGAGCCGGCGTTCGTCGTTACGGACTGCCGTCGCGACCCGGCCGAGACGCTTCCCGCGCGGATGCGCGCGATCACGAATGCCGAACGCGCCCACGAATTCGACCTCGCGCGCGCGCCGCTCGCACGGTTCCACCTCGTGCTCCTCCCCGGCGAAGCCATCCTGCATGTCGTGCTCCATCATCTCATCAGCGATGGCTGGGCGGTCCGGGTCATCCTTGCCGACCTGGCCGCGCTCTATCGTGGTGATGCCGGACCGATTCCGGTCGATGCGCCAGACTACGGCGACTACGCGGAATGGCTCGCCACGCCGGACCAGAAGACGGAACTCGAGCGGCACGTCGGGTTCTGGCGCGAGCACCTTGCCGGCGCACCGCAGCTGCTCGAGTTGCCGACCGATCGTCCGCGTTCCGCCAACCGCGCTGCGCGCAGCGCCCGCACGACTTCGTGGATCTCGCCCGATGTCGTCGCACGCGTGCGCGCCACGGCAAACGCCGAGGGCGCGACACTCTTCATGGCGCTGATGGCGGCGTTCCATTCGCTGCTCTCGCGACTGTCGGGACAGGACGATGTCGTCGTCGGCGTTCCCGTGACCGGTCGTACCACACCGGATGAGGAGCGCATCGTCGGCTGCTTCATCAACACGATTCCGCTCCGCCTCTCGCTGGCGGGAACGCCGAGCTTCCGGGAGATGATTGGCCGCGCGCGTACGGCCGCACTTGGCGGGCTCGAGCACCAGACCGTGCCCTTCGACCGGATGGTGCGCGAGCTCGCGCCCGAGCGCTCGCTCAGCCACACGCCGCTGTTCCAGGTGCTGTTCAATATGATGAACTTCCCGGCGTCGCAGGCGCCGAGCCTCGGAACGCTGCTCGAGATGCGCGACGACGCGGCGGTGACGTCGAAGTTCGATCTCACGCTCTACGTGTCCGACCGCGATGCGGACGGAATCCGGCTGGTGATGGCATACGATGCCGGACTGTTCGATGAATCGCGCATTGGCGAAATGCTTCGGCAATTCGCGCAATTGCTTGATCTGGCCACGCGTACCATCGACGCTCCAGTGACTTCGTACTCGCTGGTGACACCGGAGGCCGCTGCGCTGCTCCCCGATCCCGCGCTGTCGCTCGCGGACACCTGGCACGGTGCGGTGCACGAACTTGTTGCGCGTCGCGCGGAGCTCGATCCGGCCCGGATCGCCATCGCCGATGCGAATGGCGAATGGAGCTACGCTGCGCTCGACGACGCAGCCGGTCGCATCGCCGGTGCACTGCGTGCCGCGGGAGTGAGCGAAGGTGATGTCGTTGGCGTTTACGGTGACCGGAGCACGGCCCTCGTTGTTGCGCTGGTTGGCGTGTTGCGATCGGGCGCAGCATTCATGGTCCTCGATGCGGCATATCCCGTCCCGCGACTCGCCGAATATGTGCGCCAGGCGCGACCCGCGGCGCTGCTCAGGTTGACCTCTGCGGGTGGTCTGCCGCAGGAACTCGGAGCCGCCGTCAATGTGCTCGAAATTCCCGCTACCGTCGCCGCATTCCGGGCCAGTGCGATCGGCGCCGCATCGCCGCAAGCGGGTGCACGCGTCGGCGCCGACGATCTCGCGTACGTCGCTTTCACGTCGGGCACGTCGGGTGTTCCGAAGGGGATTCGTGGCCGGCATGGATCGCTGACGCACTTCACGCCGTGGCGGAGCATGGAGTTCCGTCTTGGCGCCGACGATCGGTTCAGCATGCTCTCCGGGCTTTCCCACGATCCGTTGCATCGCGACGTCTTCGTGCCGCTGCAGCTCGGCGCAACCATCTGCGTTCCACCCGCGGAGGCGATGCTCGATGGCGTACGGTTGTGCGCGTGGCTGCGCGAGTCGGGCGTGACCGTCGCGCACCTCACGCCGGGGATGACGCAGCTCCTCGGTTCCGCCGATGCATCGCTGCCGGCGCTACGCTGGGCCTTCTTCGTCGGCGATGCACTGCAATGGACCGACGTCGCGCGGTTGCGGCGGACAGCGCAACGCGTCCGCATGGTGAACCAGTACGGTGCCACCGAAACGCAACAGGCACTCGGCTTTCACGAGCTGGCGCTTCCGGATCTCGGTCCGGTCGAGCGTCCCGAAGGTGAATTCGAGGTCCTTCCCGCCGGCCGCGGAGTCCCCGACGCGCAGCTGCTCGTGCTGAGTGGTGCCGACGGGCTCGCTGGCGTTGGCGAACTTGGTGAAGTCGCCATCAGGAGTCCTCACATTTCGCTGGGCTACCTGGATCCGGCGCTCGAGGGAGGGCGCTTTGCGGTCAACCCGGCGACCGGTGACGCAGCCGACCGGTGGTACCGGACCGGCGATCTGGGACGCTTCTTGCCAGATGGTTCGGTCGTCCTGGCCGGCCGTGCCGACGACCAGGTGAAGATCCGCGGATTTCGCGTCGAACCTGCGGAAATCGCCGCGGCGCTGCGCGCCGAACCTGGAGTCGCCGATGCCCTTGTCCTTCATCACAATCCGCATGGCGGTGGTCCCGAATTGATCGGATTCGTCGTGGCGCCCGAGTTGTCGCACCCGGACCTTCGTCGGGCCCTGCGTGCCCGGCTGCCGGAATACATGGTGCCGGCGGCGTTCGTGTCCGTCGATACGATTCCGCTGACGCCCAACGGCAAGGTCGATCGGCGGGCACTCCTCGCACTCGCGACATCCGCGACACTTGAAACCGCCGAGCCAGAGCCGCCGGCCAACGCGATCGAAGATGCGCTGCTGACACTCTGGCGATCGACGCTCAAGCGGGCTCGTATCGGCGTGACCGACAGCTTCTTCGATCTTGGCGGACATTCGTTGCTCGCAACCCAGCTCGTCGCGCGCGTCGGGCAGGTATTCCGCTGCACCGTGCCGCTGCGGGTCCTCTTCGAGAAGCCGAGGATCCGCGACTTCGCCGTCGAGCTCGTGGCGCGGGAGACGCGACCAGGCCTCACCGAACAGATCGCACGACTGGTACTGCAGGTGGAGTCGATGCCGACTGGCGACGCCGGACGACAGTCAACCGGCACCACGCGAGGATCGGCATGACCGACACGAACAGGACGCCGCCGCCCGGCGAGTTTTCCGGCGACAAGCTGGCGATGCTCGCGCAGTTGATGGCCGACGAAGGGATCGATGCCGGCAGCGCGGCGACGATCGTCGCCCGCCCGCGGCCTGCGGCGATTCCGCTGTCGTTTGCGCAGGAACTGGTGTGGCTGCTCGATCGCGCGAGCCCTGGCCTGACCGCGTACAACAGCGGACTGGCCCGGCGGATCCGGGGTCCGCTCGATGTCGATGCGTTCCAGCGCGCGCTCGACGCGGTCGCCGCGCGGCACGAGGTGCTACGCACAACGTATGCATCGCCGCACGATCATGCGGTGCAGGTCATTCATCCCGCCGGACGAGTCCCGTTGGCGATGGTCGACCTGACCTCGACGCCGGCAGCGGATCGCGAGGCGGAGGCGCGTCGTCGCGCGATCGCCGCGATCCGGACTCCGTTCGATCTTGCGGCCGAAGCACAGTTCCGCGCCACACTGATCCGCATCGACCGCGACGATCACGTCCTCGCGATCGGATTGCACCACATCTCCAGCGATGGCTGGTCGCGTGGCGTGCTCTTCCGCGAACTCGGCCACGCGTATGAAGCGATTCACGCCGGCCTGACGCCGGCGTTTGCGCCACTACCGCTCCAGTATGCCGATTTCGCGATCTGGCAGCGTGAACACCTTGCGGGTGCCAGGCTCGACACACTGCTCGACTACTGGCGCAGCGCGATTGGCGACGCGGACACCGAGCTGAGCCTCCCGACCGACTTCGCGCGGCCGGCGCATGCCGGGTTCGAAGGGGCGCAGTTGACGATGCTGCTCCCCGCCGACCTGACGGCCGGCATCCGCGGCCTGCTCCAGAAAGAGCAGGTGACGCTCTATATGCTGCTGCTTGCGGCGTACCAGACGGTGCTGCATCGCTGGACCGGCCAGTTCGATGTCCTGACCGGCTCTCCGGTGGCGGGCCGCTCACTCGCCGAAACCGATGGCGCTATCGGTTACTACGCCAATACGCTCGTCATGCACGGCCGCTTCGGCGACGATCCGTCGTTCAGCGACCTGCTCGCCCGTTTCCGCGACACGGCGCTTGGCGCATACGAGCACCAGGACGTGCCGCTGGAAAAGCTGGTACTCGAGCTGCGCGACAGCCAGCAGCGACTGAGCGCCGCACCGCTCTTCCACGCCGTGCTCACCATGCACGACATGGCCACGGGCGACCTGCGCCTCGCCGACCTGACCCTCGAATCGGTCGGCATGGAAAGCGATTCGTCGAAATTCGATCTTACGTTGATCGTTGGCGACCGGCCCGATGCCATCCGGTTTACACTGCATTACCGGACCGACCTCTTCCGCGAAGAGACGGCAAGGCGCTTCCTTGGCCACGTCCGGCGCGTGCTCGAAGCGGCGGTTGCCGACTCGTCGATTCGTGTGTCGCGCATCCCGCTCCTCACGCCGGAAGAACAGGCCGAACTGGCGGCATGGAACACGACCGCGATCGCCGGGAGCGGCTCGGCGAATATTGTCGAACTCTTCGAGCGCCAGGCTGCCCGGCATCACGACGCAGTCGCCCTCGTCGGCAACGCGCCCGATGGATCGCGCACATCGCTGACGTATGCCGAGCTCAATGCGCGCGCTAATCAGCTTGCGGTGCACCTCCGTGCGAACGGCGCGGCATCTGGTGCGCGCGTCGGACTGCTGCTGGACCGGAACGCGGATGCAATTGTCGCCATGCTCGGAATCCTCAAGGCCGGCGCATGCTACGTCCCGCTCTCGCTGGAGGCGCCCGCCGCGAGAATCGCCCAGCAGCTGGGCGAATGCCGTGCCGCTGCAGTGGTGACGCTCTTGGCCGATGCGGACCGCATTCCGGAAGGGATCGTGCGGGTGGTACTTGATCGCGATGCCGCATTGATCGCGGCACTCGGCGCCGCGAATTCCGGGGCAAGCACCGACGCGAACGCGATCGCGTACATACTGTATACCTCGGGTTCGACCGGCGTCCCGAAGGGCGTGGCCGTCACTCACGCGAACGTGGCGCACTACACGCGCGCAGTAAGTCGCGCACTCAACGGTGCGGTGCCGCTCGCTGGTGACCCGCTCGACTCGAACCAGGGCCGCCGCTTTGGCCTGGCGTCGACCCTGGCGGCCGACCTCGGTAACACGGCACTCTTCCCGGCGTTGCTCGGCGGTGGCACACTGCATGTGCTTTCTCAGGCCACCACGACTGAACCGGCACGATTCGCCGAATATCTGCGTGATCAGGGACTCGACGTTCTCAAGATCACGCCCAATCACTGGCAGGCCCTGATCGCCGGCAAGACGGGCGCGGAGCTCGCCGCGGTGATGCCCCGGCAATGGCTGATCTTTGGCGGGGAGGCACTTCGGCCGGAGGTCGCGCGACTCGCGCTGGCCGCCGGAACGTGTCGCGTGCTCAACCACTACGGTCCGACCGAGACGACCGTGGGTGCCTGCACGTTCGAGGTCACACCGGCGTCGCTCGATGCGGTTGCCGCACTCGGAGCGCGGACGGTGCCGCTTGGACGGCCGCTGGCGAATGCGACCGCCTTCATCGTCGATGCATTCGGCAACGAACAGCCTGTAGGTGTACCGGGCGAACTGTTCCTCGGCGGTGCCGGCGTCGCCGTTGGTTACGTCGAGCGGCCGGAGTTGACAGCGGAGCGCTTCGTCCAGTTTCGCAATGCGCGTGTCTACCGCACCGGAGACCGCGCGCGACGACTCGCCAATGGCAGCATCGAGTTTCTCGGCCGGAACGACCACCAGGTCAAGGTGCGCGGCTATCGCGTCGAGCTGGGCGAGATCGAACAGGTCATTCGCGAGCATGCGGCGGTGGCGCAGTGCGCCGTGCTGTTGATCGCGCAGCCCGAGGCAGAGCCGCAGCTGATGGCGTATGTCGTCCCGCGCGCGACCGGATACGCCGCTGCGCATGCCGACCGGCTCAACGCACAGCAGGTGCGCGACTGGATCGCCGAACGGTTGCCGTCCTACATGATTCCGTCCGCCGTGGTGATGCTCGAGCAGCTTCCGCTCACTCGCAATGGCAAGCTCGATCGCGCCGCTCTTGCCGCCCTCGCCGCCACAGCCAGCGCCGAAGGGGAATTCGTCGCACCGCGAACTGCAACCGAACAGGGTCTCGCCACGATCTGGTGCGAAGTGCTCAAGCTTGAAAAGGTGAGCGTTCGCGCAAGTTTCCTCGAACTTGGGGGGCATTCATTGCTGGCAATCCGCGTGCTGGGGCGGGTCAGTAAGGTGTTCGGCGTGCGCCTGCCGTTGCGCACGCTCTTCGAGGCGCCCACGATCGCGCAATTGGCGGAGGCGGTCGAGAGCGCGGCCGCAGCGGGTGCGCCAGCCACGGCGGCTCCCTCGATCACTGCGCGCGCGCGTGACGCGCATCGGATCCAGGTTCCGACGGAGGAACCCCGGTCATGAGCATGCAGCCAGCGGCGGCCGAGGCGTTCCCGGTATCGTACGCGCAGGAACTACTCTTTCTGCTCGACCGTGCCGCGCCCGGACTCACCGCGTACAACATCTCGAAGATTCGCCGCGTGCGGGGCATCGTGGACGTCGCGGCACTGCAGCGATCGTTCGACGCCATTGTGGCGCGTCACGAAATCCTGCGGACTACCTACGCATTCGACGGCGACCGGCCGATCCAGGTGATTGGGTCACCGAGGCCGGTGCCGCTCAAGGCGGTGGACCTGACGGCGCTTCCTCCGACAACGCGCGAGGAAGAGGCGCTTCGGCTCGCGCGCGAATCGATACGCACGCCGTTCGACCTTGCCCGCGACGTCCTGCTCCGCGCCACGCTCTTCATGCTGGGCGACAGCGAGGCGTTCCTCCTGCTCGAGACCCACCATATCGTCTCGGACGGTTGGTCGAGTGACGTCATGTTCCGCGAGCTCGCGGAGCTGTACGACGCATACCGTCGCGGCGCCGAACCGTCGCTCCCCGCGCTCCCGATCCAGTATGCCGATTTCGCGATCTGGCAACGAGAACACCTGGCCGGCGAGCGGCTCGATGCACTGCTGAGCTACTGGCGCGAGTCGCTGGGCGATGCCGACACACCGCTGCTCATCCCGACAGATTTCCCGCGTGGAGGGCCGCAGACGTTCGTGGGCGCGCAGCAGACCCTCGTGCTCGATGCCGCGCAGACCGCTGCGATCAAGGCGCTCGCGCAGCGGCACGATGTTACGCTGTATATGGTGCTGCTGGCGGCCTATCAGGCGGTATTGCACCGCTGGACCGGGCAGCGGGACGTGCTGGTAGGCTCGCCCATCGCCGGGCGCGCCCTTCCCGAAACCCAGGGCCTGATCGGTTACTTCGCGAATACGCTCGTGCTTCGGTCGAAGTTCGCACCGGAAATGACTTTCGGCGATCTGCTCGCGCAGGTGCGTGACACTGCGCTCAACGGGTTCGAGCATCAGGACGTGCCGCTGGAGAAGCTGGTGCTGGAATTGCGCGAAGGACAGGATCGCCTCAATCCTGCGCCGCTCTTCCAGGTCGTGCTGACCATGCTCGATACGTCGAATGCGCCCCTGGCACTCCCGGGCGTGTCGCTCGATCCGGTCACCTTCCAATCGGGCGCGACGAAGTTCGACTTCACGCTCTTCTTTGCCGACCGGCAGGACGGATTGCGGCTCACCCTCAGCTATCGCACCGACATGTTCCGCGCCGCCACTGCCGAGCGTTTCCTCGGTCACGTGCGCAGCGCGCTGCTCGCGGCGGCCGCCGATGCTACGGTGTCGATCGCCCGGGCACCGCTCCTCGCCGAAGCCGAGCGTGCTGCGCTCGCCGGGTGGAATGCGACTGACGTGGATGAAGGCACGCCCGCAACGGCGGTATCACTCTTCGAACAGCGTGTGGCCGAGGCTCCGGCGCGGCCCGCGCTGGTCGCGTCCTCCGCGGCGGGCGTGACGACACTCTCGTATGCCGATCTGAACATGCGCGCCAACCGGTTGGCGCATCATCTTCGCCGGATCGGCGCGAGGCCCGGTGTACCGGTCGGTCTCCTTCTTGATCGCAGTGCCGACGCGATTGCCGGATTGCTCGGCATCCTCAAGGCGGGCGGGGCATATGTGCCGCTTTCGGTCGATGCGCCGGCGAGCCGCCTGGTGCAGCAGCTGGCAGAGTGCCAGGCCACTATCGTGGTCACCGACAGCGCGCATGCGGCGCTCCTTCCGCAGGCTACTCAGCGCATTGTCCTCGACGAGGCTGCGGCAGTGCTTGGACAGGAACGGGACGACAATCCGGTCGCCGCCACCGGTCCGGATGCGCTGGCCTATATTCTCTATACCTCGGGTTCCACCGGCATTCCCAAGGGTGTCGCGGTTTCGAATGCGAATATCGTGCACTACGCTCGCGCGATCAGCCGCGTGTTTGCCGATGTGCCGCCGGCCGCTCGCGGCGATGGATTTGCGAGCCTCGCCGGGTGGACATTCGGCATGGTCTCCACGCTCGCCGCCGACCTTGGCAATACGTCGCTCTATCCGGCGTTGCTCGGCGGCGGCACGCTCTGCCTGCTCGACGCCGCTGTTACTACCGATCCGGCGAAGTTCGCCGCGTTCGTTCGCGAGCAGCCGCTCGACGTGCTCAAGATCACGCCGAATCACTGGCACGCGCTGGTCGCGTCCCGTAAGAGCACCGAGCTCGCCGGCGTTGCCCCGAAGCGATGGCTGGTGTTTGGCGGCGAAGCCCTGCGGCCCGATGCCCTCCGGCCCATGCTCGCGAACTTGGGCTGCCGCATACTCAATCATTATGGTCCGACCGAGACCACGGTCGGCGTCTGCACCAACGAGGTCACCGCCGACTCGCTCGACGCGGCGCTCGATGGCGGTGCGCGGACCGTACCGGTGGGGCGTCCGCTGGCGAATACGCGCGCGTTCGTAGTCGACGGCTACGGTAACGAGCAGGCGGTGGGGATTCCGGGCGAACTGCTGCTCGGAGGGGCAGGTGTCGCGACAGGATACTACCGCCGCCCCGAATTGACGGCCGAGCGATTTGTCGAATTCGCCGGTGAACGCGTCTACCGCACGGGTGACCAGGCTCGCCGCCTTCCCGGCGGGTCGGTGGAGTTTCTCGGCCGGCTCGACTCGCAGGTCAAGATTCGCGGCTATCGTGTCGAGCTTGGCGAAATCGAACAGGCGCTCCTGCAGCATCCGGGCATTGCCGCCGCCGTGGCGATGCTTCGCGAAGATGTCGCGGGCGATCCGCGCCTCGTCCTCTATGCCGTTGCAAAGCAGGCGGGGTATGCGGTGTCGCACGCCGATCGCCCCAGCGGCGAAAAGCTCATTGATTGGCTTGCGGCGCAATTGCTGGGGCATATGGTCCCGACGGTTGTCGTGTTGCTCGACTCGCTGCCGCTGACCGCGAACGGCAAGGTCGATCGCGCGAAACTCCCGGCACCTGGCGAGGCGGGCCGCGCCGAAATCGTCGCGCCGGCCACCGAGACGGAACGCGCCCTTGTGCAAATCTGGGCCGACGCGCTCAAGCGCGATCCATCCTCCTTCGGAACGACCGACGATTTTCTGGCGCTCGGCGGGCATTCGCTCGTTGCGATTCGCGTGCTTGGCAAGATCAGCCGCACCTTTGGCCTGCGTCTCCCGTTACGCACGCTGTTCGATGCGCCGCAAATCGTGCAGCTCGCGGAACTGGTCGACCTGGAGCGGCAGCTGGCCGCACTCGGCAGCGCGGAACCGGGGCAGGGTTGATGGCGGGGCCCGTCGACCCGATCGCCGCACGCCGCGAAGAGCTTGCGCGGCGACTGGCGGCACTCACCCCCGAGGCGCGAGCGACCCACGAGCGCGCCTGGGAAACGGCCTCGCCTCTGACTGGCGGCGAGGCGGCGCGCACCATTCCAGCGCGCGTGCCCGGTGCGCCGATTCCGATGTCGTTCGCGCAGGAACTCTTCTGGTTGCTCGAGCATGCGCAACCGGGGCACACGTACAACGTTCCCCGGACGCTGCGACTCGCCGGTGCGCTCGATCGCCGCGCGCTGCAGGCGGCGCTCGATGCCATCGTCGCGCGCCATGAAGCGCTGCGTACGCGGTTCGATTTCCGTGAAGGCAATGCCCGGCAGTTCGTCGATGAACCGCGCGCGGTTGCCCTCGGATGGATCGACATGCGCGACCGCGACCCCGCAACCCGCGAGGCCGAGGCACGCGCGCGCGTCCGCGAGTTGAGCAGGCGCCCGTTCGATCTTGCGGTCGATCCCCAACTTCGCGCCACCATCCTGCAGCTCGGCGACCAGGATCACGTGCTGCTGCTCGAATCGCATCACATCGTCTCCGACGCGGTATCGCGCGGCATCCTGTTGCGCGAATTGAGCGCGTTCTATGCCGGGTTCCGCGACGGCATACCGGTGGAGCTGCCGCCACTGCCGGTGCAAAGTGCGGACTTTGCGATCTGGCAGCGGGAAACGCTTCGCGGCGACGCGCTCGATCGCATGCTTGCCTACTGGCGCGAGCGTCTCGATGGCGTGCCGGTGCTGGAGCTTCCCACGGACCGGCAGCGCACTGCGGCGCCGAGCGCCGATGGCGCGTTCCGGTCCGTGATCTTTCCGGCGGTGCTTCGCGATGCGGTGCAGCGCCTCAGCGAAGAACGGGGCACGACGCTCTTCATGACGTTGCTCGCCGCCTTCGACGCGCTGCTGTCACGCTACAGCGGACAATCGGATATCGTGGTCGGCGCACCGATGGTAGGGCGCTCGCAACCGGAGCTCGCCGGCGTGATCGGCTGCTTCCTCAACACGCTCGTCCTCAGGACGTCGCTGGACGACGACCCGACCTTCGTCGAACTGCTCGCGCGGGTGCGCGATACCTGTCTCGGTGCATACGAACACCAGGATGTGCCGTACGAAAAACTGGTGCTCGAACTTGGCACGCCTTCGCGCTCGGCACAGGAACCGCTGTTCAACGTGATGTTTACCGCGCAGGAACCCGGCCAGGAACCATCAGGGTTTGCGGGGATGGCGTCGTCGTCGTTCGCCTCGAGTCGAGGCGCCACCAAGGCCGACCTCTCGCTCGCGATGTCGGCGACACCCGATGGCCTCCGCGCGGGAATCACGTATCGCACCGATCTCTTCGATGCTGAGACCGTCGACCGGATGCTCGGTCACCTCCGGCTACTGCTCGAGGGAATCGTCGCCCAGCCCGGCGATCGCGTATCGAGCATTCCGATTCTCGACGCGGGCGAGCGCAGGATGGTGCTTGAGACGTGGCAGGGAAGGGCGCTCGATGTTCCGGCGACCGCGCTCGCGGACCTGGTGGCGGTACAGGTCGCGCGGACTCCAGACCTGATCGCGGTCAGCGACGAGCGCGGGGCGGAATGGACGTTCGCGGAGCTCGATCGACGTGCCGAGCGGCTCGCTGCGCAGCTGACGGCAGCCGGCATCGCGCGAGGCGATATCGTCGGCGTCTACCTCGAGCCTGGTGCTCCAATGCTGGCCTCGCTGCTCGCGATCCATCGCGCTGGCGCGGCGTACCTGCCGCTCGACCCGGGATATCCGCGCGATCGCCTCGCGTTCATGCTCGAGGATTCGGGCGCCCGCCTCCTCGTCACGGAAGTGTCGCTCCGTGCCGATGCGCCGATTCCCGGTTCGGGAAGCACGATCCTGGTTGACGATGAGTCGGCCTGGACCGGCGGGAGCGCCGCACCCAGGTCGGCACCGGGGCCTGGCGATCTCGCATACGTGATCTATACATCCGGGTCGACCGGTCGTCCTAAGGGCGTCGAGATTGAGCACCACACCGTCGTCAACTTCCTCGCCGGGCTGCGCGAGGCGGTGCCGCTCGGCAAGAGCGACACGCTCGTTGCCGTGACGCCGTTGTCATTCGACATCTCGGTGCTCGAACTCTTCGCGCCGGTGACCTCCGGTGCTCGCGTCGTGATCGCCAGCCGGGAATCGGCCGCCGACCCGTCGGCGCTTGCCGCGCTGCTCCAGCGCGCGGCCGCTACGCACATGCAGGCAACACCTGCCACATGGCGGATGCTGGTCGACGCGGGCTGGCCGGGGCGGAAGGCGCTGACGGCACTTTGCGGTGGCGAAGCGCTGCCGCGGCCGCTCGCCGATGCGCTGCTTTCGCGGGACCTCACCCTCTGGAACATGTACGGCCCCACCGAAGCGACGATCTGGGCCACCATGTTGCCCGTGGAGAAGGAAGCGCCAATCACACTTGGCCGCCCGATGGCGAACGTGCGCGCCTATGTCCTCGATCCCGCACTTCAACTTCTGCCCGCTGGTATCGCCGGTGAGCTCTTTCTCGGCGGCGACGGATTGGCGCGCGGGTACCACGGTCAGCCGGAACTCACGACCGAGCGATTCGTTCGCGATCCGTTCGCACCGCGGCCGGGTGCGCGAATGTACCGCACCGGCGATCGGGCGCGGTGGCGCGCGGACGGAACGATCGAGTACCTCGGGCGCACGGACTTTCAGGTCAAGCTGCGCGGGCACCGGATCGAGATGGGCGAGATCGAGCATGCGCTGGGGCAGTTGCCCGGCGTTGCCGGCGCCGCGGCACTTGTTCGCGAAGACCGGCCCGGCGACGCGCGCCTGGTGGCCTACGTCATTGCCGACGCGGAGAACGCCACCACCGAGCGGCGCGCCGAATGGCGTTCCGCGCTGACGGCGCAGCTTCCGGGTTACATGGTTCCCGGGGCATTTGTCGTCCTCGACCGCTTCCCCAAGACGCCGAACGGCAAGCTCGATCGCAAAGCATTGCCGCCACCGTCGGACGATCAGATGGATCGCGCCAGCGAGTACGCGGCGGCGGCAACTCCGCTCGAGCAGCGATTGGTGGCGATCTGGGAAGAAGTGTTGCAGCGTCATCCGATCGGCGTGGAGGATGAATTCTTCGCGTCGGGCGGGCACTCGCTGCTCGCGCTCAGGGTGATCGCGCGCGTCGCCGAGTCGGAGGGTATTCGGTTACCGCTGCGAGTGCTCTTCGAGGCACCGACAATCCGGCAATTGAGCCGTCATATTGAGGGCGCTGTAACCGGTGGCCGCCACACCGGTGCGCCGATCGTCCGCCGAGGAGGCGATGAAGCCCCGCTTTCGCCGGGGCAAGAAGTGCTCTGGCTTGTCCAGCGCGCCGATCCGGACACGGCCGCGTACAACATGCACGAGCAATGGGAGTTGGCCGGCCCGCTCGACCTGCCGGCGCTGCAGTCCGCGCTGGACGCGTTGGTCGCGCGTCACCAGGTGTTCCGTACCACCTTCGCCGAACGCAATGGAACGGCAGTGCAGCAAGTGCATCCGCCTCATGCGCTCGAGCTCGAGACGCTCGATCTTCCCGCTCGCACGGTGTCGGACATCGATCTCCGGCGGCGCCTCAAGGAGCTCGTGCGCCGGCCGTTCGACCTTGCAGGGGACCGGCTGCTGCGCGCCACGCTCATCCGGCGGGGGCCGGAGCAGTATATTCTCGTGCTGGTCACGCACCATATTGTCTACGACGGCTGGTCGCGCGGAATCGTGTTGCGCGATCTCTCCGCCTTGTACGCCGCCGCGACAGGGAAGGGCGGCGCGCTCGCGCCACTCCCGGTCGAGTACACCGATTACGCCGCCTGGCGTCACGAGCAGCTCACGGCCGCAGAACGCGACCAACAGCTCGGATACTGGCGGGATCGGCTCGCCGCATCGACGCTCGCCGTCGAGTTGCCGGTCGACCGGCCACGAGCCATCGCGATGACTACTCGCGGCGGGCGCGAAACGGCCGTTCTGCCGCCTGAGCTGCTCGGCCGCCTGCGCGAACTTGCCAAAGCCAACGACGCCACGCTCTTCATGGTGCTGCTAGCCGCGTTTCAGTCGCTGCTGCACCGGTATTCGGGGCAGGACGACATCGCCGTTGGTACCGTCGTGGCGGGGCGCCCCCAGCGCGAACTCGAAGGGCTGGTCGGCTACTTCGTGAACACCCTGCCGCTCAATGTCGCGTTCAACGGCGACCCGGCATTTCTCGAACTCCTCGCGCGCGTTCGCGAGGGGCACCTCGCCGCCAGTGAACGGGCCGACGTACCCTTCGACCAAGTGATGGCAGTCGCCGGGCAACAGGCGCCAGTGTCGGCTTGCCGCGTGATGTTCGCACTGCAGAACAACGCGGCCGCGTCGCTGAACATTCGCGGCGCGACGATCCGCCGGATCGGCACGGACAGCGGTGCCGCCAAGTTCGATCTTTACCTCTCCATGGGGGAGCAGGCCGACGGGCTCCGCGCGACACTCCAGTACCGGAGCGATCTGTTCGATGCCGCAACTGCCCGCCGCATGTTGCAGCACTTGCAGGTATTGCTCGCTGGCGTTGCCGATTCTCCAGGGGTACCGGTGTCACAACTTCCCGTCCTGACCGAGCCAGAGCGGAGGCTGGTGCTCGAGACATGGAACTCGACGGACCACGGGTACCCGCGTGATGCATCGATCCACGGCCTGTTTGAGGAGCTGGCGCGCGCAACGCCCCACGCTGTCGCGCTGGCCGGTATTGATGGCGAGGTCACCTATGCCGAGCTCGACCGCCGGTCGGCCGCACTCGCGAGCGAGCTGGCCGGACGCGGGTTGCAGCCGGGCGACTTCGTCGTGCTTTGCGCCGAGCGATCCGTTGGGATGATCGTCGCGATGCTTGCAGTCCTCAAGGGAGGGGCGGCGTTCGTGCCGGTGGACCCGAGGTATCCGGCGGCGAGGACCGCCTTCATCATCGGCGATACCTCCGCGCGGTTCGTCATCGCCCTCGACGGCATGGCCGCTCTTGTGGCCGCCGCACTGGATGGACTCTCTTCGCAACCTGCGGTCATTCTAATCGATTCGGCGGGGCGGGCCATCGCACCGGCCGCCGGGTCGGGGCAATGCGCTGCTACGAAACATGCCGGCGCCGGCGCAAGTCCGGCGTACGTCATGTATACCTCGGGATCAACTGGTACCCCCAAGGGTGTGATCGTACCGCATCGCGCCGTGGTGCGGTTGGTGCGGAATCCCAATTTCGCGCGGCTTGGTTCCGACGAAACCGTGCTGGCATTCGCCCCGATGTCGTTCGATGCGTCGACGCTTGAAGTCTGGGGTCCGCTCTTGAACGGTGGGCGTATCGCCATGGCACCGGCCGACCTCGGCGATCTCGCGGCGCTCGGCGAAGTCGTGGAGTCGCTGGGTGTGACAACACTCTGGCTCACCGCCGCGCTGTTCCAGCAGGTGGTCGATACGGGTTTGAATCAGTACCGTGGTGTGCGCCAGCTGCTCGCCGGCGGCGATGTGCTTTCGGTCCCGCACGTTCGGAAAGCCTTGGCCGCGCTGCCCCATACTCGGATCATCAATGGCTATGGGCCAACGGAGAACACGACATTCACTGCGTGCTATACTATCCCGCCTGAATGGCCCGCCGATATCGCGATCCCGATCGGCCGGCCGATCAGCAATACCCGAGTCTACGTACTGGACGCCAAGCGGAGTCCGGTTCCCGTCGGCGTCGCAGGTGAGTTGTACGCGGCCGGCGACGGTGTCGCGCTCGGATACTTGAACCAGCCGGATTTGACCGCCGAAAAATTCCTCCCGGATCCGTTTGTGGCCACGGGCGGTGCGCGTATGTACCGCACCGGCGATCGGGTGCGCTGGCGCTCCGATGGCGTCCTCGAGTTTCTCGGGCGCATCGACCAACAGGTGAAGATTCGTGGATTCCGCGTCGAACCCGGAGAGGTGGAAGTTGTCCTGAGCCTGTATCCCGGGATGCGAGAATGCGTGGTGGTTGCCCGGCCGGCCTCCGAAGGTGGCGCGCAACTCGTGGCGTACTTCGTCGCCGGCGCATCACTGGAACTCCACCAGCTTCGCGAGTTCCTGCGGGAACGCGTGCCGGCGCACCTCATTCCCTCCGCGTTCGTCCGCCTGGCGGCGCTACCGGTCGGGACCACCGGCAAGGTGGACCGCCGCGCGTTGCCGGCCCCATCCATCGCCGATTTCGAAACCGGCCGGGAGTACACCGCCCCGCGCAATGCCGTCGAGGCCAGTATCGCGGCAATCTGGGGCGACGTTCTCAGTCTCGAACGCGTGAGTGTCGATCACAACTTCTTCGATCTCGGCGGGCAATCGCTTGCCGCGATGCGCATTGTCAGCCGCATTCAAGAAGCCTTTCACGTACGCCTGCCCCTGACCACACTTTTTGAGAAACCGACGGTTGCCGATGTCGCGGCCCTGGTCGCCATACACCAAGCGGCGCCGCCGGCTGGCGCCGGCGCCGACGGTATTCAGCGTGTGCACCGGACCGCACGCCGCAAAGCCCCAGGCGCCGGCTGATGGAAGCTGCCGACGACGTATTCGTTCTGCCAGCGTCCTACGCTCAGCAACGCCTCTGGTTCATCGATCAGCTCGATCCGGGCCGGGCGACCTATAATCTGCCGGTGGCATTGCGGCTGCGCGGCCCGCTCGATGCCACGGTCCTCGAGGCGGCGGCAAACCGGATTGTTGCGCGGCACGAAGTGCTGCGAACCACCTTCGAGCTGGAAGGGGGTGAACCGGCGCAGATCGTGCACCCGGCAGGCGCCATCTCATGGATCCACCACGACTTCTCGGCGTCCGCCGACCCCCTTGCGGCCACCACGGCGGCACTGCGTGCCGATGCCGCCGCGCGGTTCGATCTCAAATCAGGGCCGCTGATTCGCTTCGCGCTCTACCGCATGAGTGCCGAGGATCACTGCTTTTTGATTGCGATGCACCATATCCTCGCCGACGGTTGGTCGCTCGGCGTGCTCTTTCGGGAACTGGGTGAGGCGTATGCCGCTGCACGTGAGGGCCGTGAGGATGCCCTCGGCGAACTCGAAATCCAGTACGCCGATTTTGCAGTGTGGCAGCGCGAGCAGCTTGCAGGAGATACTCTGGCGGCGCTGGAGCAATACTGGGCCGAACGGCTTCGCGCACCGCTTCCCGTACTCGAGCTTCCCACCGAAGCGGCACGCCCCGCGAACTACGTCGACCGCCCTGCTCGCCGCCATCCCTTTCGGATTTCGGCGGAACTGGCTCGCCGTGCCGAGGTTTTGGCCCGTACAGAGCAAGTCACTCCGTTCATGCTTTACCTCGCCGCCTTTCAGCTGTTGCTGGCTCGGTATTCGGGCAACGATGATGTCGTCGTCGGTTCACCGGTCACCGGACGTGGTGGTGGCGGCCGCCAGCTCGAGCAGCTCATTGGGCTGTTCGTCAATACGTTGGTCTTTCGCACCGATCTTGGTGGTGCGCTGTCGTTCCGTACGGCATTGCAGCGCGTGCGCGAAGTCGTCCTTGGGGCCTTTGCGCATGAGGCGCTTCCGTTTGACCGGGTAGTGGCGATCGCCAAGCCCGAACGTGATACCAGCCGGACGCCGGTGTTTCAAGCGATCTTCGCATTGCAGAACGCTACCGCCGCGCTGTCGCCGGAGGGGCCATCGCTCGCCGGTTTGGCGATCGAACGTGTCGGTACCGGAGCCGAATTTGCCAAATTCGAACTCAGCCTGACGCTGGCGCCGGACGACGGTGGCTATCGCGGATCGATCGAGTACGACGGCGATCTGTATGCCGCTGGCACCATCGCCCGCTTCGCAGGCCACTTTGTTCGCCTGATTGAGAGCGCTGCCGGTGCGCCGGATACACCGGTGGAAAATCTCGGCTTGTTGGTGCCGGAAGAGCGGTCGCAGGTCATCGATGCCTTCAACGATACGCATACGCCGGTCCCTGCCACGACCTTGCACGAGATGATCGAGCAACAGGCCGCGACATGCCCGGACGCGCCGGCGCTACGGTTCGGCTCGGCCATCTGGAGCTATGACGAGCTGAACCGGCGAGCGAACCGTATTGCGGCAGGCCTGCGCCGTCATGGCGTCGGGCCGGGGGTGATCGTGGGGCTCTGCGTCGAGCGCTCGTTTGATTTTCCGCTCGGGGTCCTCGGTATCCTCAAGGCGGGCGGCGCTTGGCTTCCTCTCGACCCTTCCTATCCGCCGGATCGCCTCGCCTACATGCTTTCCGATGCGAGTGTGCCGGTTTTGCTGACCCAGCGGCCGCTGCTCGGCCGGGTGCCCCTCGCTCCGGTGACTTGCTGCATCGACGACTTTGAGACCGAAGACGATACGCCAGCCGTCGGCGGTGCCTCGCCCGACGATCTTGCATATGTCATCTATACCTCGGGATCGACTGGCCAACCCAAGGGCGCCCAGTTGTTGCACCGCGGGGCAGTGAATCTGGCAGTGGCACTCGGGCGCACCTTCGAGGTGACCGCCGCCGATCGTATTCTCCAGTTTTCGGCGCTGAGTTTTGATGCATCCGTGCTCGAGATCGTCTGGTCGTTGTGTCACGGGGCATCCTTGGTGTTGGCGCCGCGCGAGGTCATCGTCGATGCGGAATCGCTGGGACAATTGATCGAAGCACACCAAGTCACCGGCGCGCTGCTGCCCACGGTCATGTTGCGAGCGATGGACGCCGCGCGAATGCCGTCGTTCACCGCGGTGGTATCGGGTGGCGATGCATGCAGCAGCGACTTGGTCAACCGGTGGGCGCCCGGGCGCCGGTTCTATAACGCGTACGGGCCGACCGAGATTACCGTGGCCGCGACCGTGGCCCGCTGCACGCCGGGCAGCAGCAATCCACCGCCGATCGGAGCGCCGCTGGCCAATTGCCGCACGTATGTGCTCGATGCCGGTGGCGCGCCGGTGCCGGTGGGTATTCCCGGCGAGCTGTGGATCGGCGGCGCTGGGGTCGGCGCCGGCTACTTGCGCCGTCCCGAACTCACCGCGGAACGCTTTGTCGCCGATCCATTCGCGTCTGCACCCGGGGCGCAGATGTATCGCTCGGGTGACCGGGTGCGCTGGCGCGCCGATGGCCAGCTCGATTTTCTCGGACGCGCGGACACCCAGGTCAAGCTGCGCGGTTTTCGCATCGAATTGGGGGAGATCGAAGCCCAGTTAGCCGCGCAGCCAGGTGTCCGCGACGCGGCGGTGATCTTACGCGAAGATACGCCGGGAGACCGGCGTCTCACGGCCTATGTGGTGCCGCGTGATGCCGCAGTTCCGCCGCCCCCCGCCGTGCTGCGTGCCGCCCTCGGCGCGGCACTGCCGGCGTACATGGTTCCGGCGGTATTCGTACCCCTCGGCGCGTTGCCGCTCTTGCCAAGCGGCAAAGTCGACCGCCGCCTCCTTCCGGCCCCGTCGGCCGAGGCGGTCCTCCCCGGCGATTTTGTGCCACCTGTGCAACCGCTCGAGTTGGAAATCGCCGGCGTCTGGTCCCGGCTCCTTGGCATACAGCATGTGGGACGACACGACGACTTTTTCGACCTTGGCGGCCACTCGCTTCTTGCCGTGCGCATGATCAGCGAAATCGAAGCGCTGTCGGGCAAGAAAATTTCGCTGCGTGCTCTACTTGAAAATTCGACCGTTGCCGGGATTGCGCGGCTCGTGGTGACGTCCCTCCACGAGCAAGAATCTGATGACGCGGTTGTGCTCCAGTCCGGCGGTCCCGGCACGCCGCTCGCTTTCGTGCACGGCGATGTGCTGGGAGCCGGTTGGTACTGTCGCCGCCTTGCGCCGTTGCTTGGGACGGCCCCGCTCCTGGTCTTGCCCACGCACGGCCCAGAGCACCCCGATGCCGGGATGCAGATCGAAGCGATGGCGCAGGCGCAGATCCGTCTCCTGCGCACCGTCCAGCCGCACGGCCCATATCGGTTGGGGGGCTTTTGTGTCGGCGGTCTCGTCGCCTACGAAATGGCGCGCAAGTTACGGGCGGCTGGGGAAGAAGTCGCCGCCCTGATCCTCGTGGACGCCTCCAGCGCCAATGTGCCGTTTCGGCATTTGGAACCGCTGGTGCGGTTGTTGAGTTTTGGCGAGACGCCCGAGGCGCGTTTTCAGCGGCGCGTCTGGTGGTTCCGGCGCTTTCGCTATTACGCTGGACGTATGCGCCGGTTGCGGCAAGCGGGCGTGCCCGAGATGGGGCGGTCCGCCTTGCGGGTCGTACGCCGGCTTCTCGGTATGCCGAATCCGGCTGCCCATGCGGGGCGCGGGGCCCAGGTGCGCGAGGTACCCAACGAAGACTGGGGCGTGATGGGCCGCTTCGTTTCGCGGGCGGAGCGCGGGTATGTGCCAGGCCCCTATCGCGGCATGGTGCATTTGATCATGGCGAAGGAGGAACTCGCACGCCGGCCAGCGGGGTTCAAGGGACGATGGGAGCATGTCGCGGACAAGGTCGTCGTCCATACCGTCGATGGCCACCACACCAACCTCGTCATGCCACAAGGGCTGCCCGCGCTCGCGGCGGCGATGCGCGGCTGTCTCGATACCGGAACGGTGGCCGAATGATGCCCGATGTGATAGCGCAACAGGACACTGCAGCACCTGGCCGGCCGGCGCTCGAGCATGATGAGGTGCATATATGGTCGGTAGATGTGGCCGCATGGTCCGGGGAGCTGGATTTCCTGAAACAGACGCTCGATGCCAAAGAATCGGAGCGGGCATCGTGCTTTCTCCGCGCGGCCGATCGTCTTCAATACATTGTGGCGCACGGCGTGCTCCGCCTGGTTCTGGGGAGATATGCTGCTCTGGCGCCCGGCGAGATTGCCTTTCGGTATGGAGCCGCCGGAAAACCATCTCTCGCATGGCCTACGAAGGCGGCCCCCATCGCGTTCAATCTTTCGCATTCGGGTGATGTCGTGCTGGTCGCCGTGACTTCCGGAGCGGCGGTTGGGGTCGATGTCGAGCGCTGGTCGGCCGGAGCCGAGTGCGCGGAGCTGGTAGATCGTTTTTTCTCGCTCCGCGAGCGCGCCGAGTTTAGTGCGTTGTCCGGTGACCGGCGCGTCGCCGGATTTTTTGCCGGCTGGACTCGCAAAGAAGCGTATATCAAGGCCACCGGACTCGGGGTTTCAGAAGGCCTTGATTACTTCGATATGATCATCGATCCCGACGCAAGCCCGCGCCTTATCGCAGACCGGCGGGTCTCTGGAGCGGAAGCCCGATGGCAGATGTACGACGTTCAAGCCGGCGCCGGTTACTCTGCCGCGGTAGCAATTGAGCGTGCGTCGTCACGGGCACCGGCGGTGCTGCCATTGCGGCTGTCCCCGCCCTCGGGTTGGCGCGCGGGGTCGTGATGGCACACCGGTTCGGAAGGAGCCAAGGCATGCTGGTGTTTGTGGCCATGGTAATGGCCGGCTGCTCTGGCAGCCACGAAATGACGCAACCGGTTACCGGCACACTGGCCATCGCGGTGCAGGGCTTGCCGTCCGGCGCGCCGGCGGCGATCACGATTTCGAACGGCGGAACGTATGCCCACTTCGCGACGGGCAACGAGACGATCGGCAATCTCCTCCCTGGCACGTATGAAATCGCGGCCGGCAGCACGTCCGCCGCGGGACAGACCTATGCCGCCGCGCCCGCCACCCAGACGCAGACGGTCAACGCGGGTGGCACGGTGAATTCGGTGGTCGTCTACACGCTGGTGCAACCCGCGCCCACGCTCGGCGCTGTGCAACTCATCGTGGCCGGCCTCCCCGGGGGGACCGCAGCGAACGTCGTCATCACCGGGCCGAACAATTATTCCCGAACCGTAGCGGGCTCACAACTCATGACGGATCTCGCGCCAGGCTCTTATACGGTCGAAGCAAGCGGCGTAGTGGCGGGTGGCGCGCCCTTCGTCCCGCAGGCAACCACCCAAATACTCGCCGTTGGTGCAGGTGCAGTGGTGCAGGTGGCCGTCACGTACGCTCCGCCGGCCTATTCGCCGCTCATGCCAGGATACCACGCTCAAACCATGCTGGTCGACGGCGTGGTGTACCGGTATCAGTTCTTCGTTCCGCAGAGTTATGCACCAGGAACTCCCGTACCGGTCATTTTGTCGCTGCACGGCTCGGGCGAAGCCGGCACCGACAACACCAAACAACTCAGTGTCGGCTTGGCACCGTATGTAACGGCGCACGCCAGCACCTTTCCGGCGGTCGTCGTCTTTCCGCAGGTTCCGGCCGGCAATGGCGGTAACACCGGCGAGGGGGCGCGCGATTTTCAACGCCGCCTCTATATGACGGCGTTCAACGAGACCTTGCTGCAGGTCAATGGCGATCGCAGCCGCCTCTATATCAGCGGCAATTCGATCGGTGCGGTACGTGCGTGGGACTTGCTGTACCGCAATGCCGATGTCTGGGCCGGAGCACTGCTCGCGGCCGGGTTCCTCTACGGTCCCGGACTCACCAGCGACGCGGCAACGACCAATGCGCAGGGAATCGCACTCGCGGCGGCGCGTCTCACGGCGATGCCCATTCGCACGTTTCACTCGTCGGCCAATCCCGACGACAACACCGGCTACATCGAGGACCGAGACATTAACACCGCTTTTCTCGCGGCCGGATCGGCGGTCTTTCGCTATACCGAATATGCCGGGATCGACCACGCCTCGACCTGGATGACCGCATATAACGACCCCGCCACTTGGGACTGGCTTTTCGCGCAACACCGCTAACAGCGGCACTTTTCGCGTTTCCCTACAAGCCGTACCCCCCTCTCCGATACTGCCTTCCATGCTTGCGAAGGCAAGGTCGTTCGCAACCGGAGTGCACTAGTATCGCGCATGCCGGCCACCGCACACCGCTGCCCTCGCTCTTACGAATGGCGTCGATGCGACGGATGGGGTGCGCGTGTTTCAGTCAGAGGTTTTCAATTGGAAGCGATGCAAGGCGGCCACACTGGCCGGCCTGTTGGTCATCCTATCCGGGTGCAGCGGCGACGCCACAGGTAGTCTCTCTTCGCCGGTACCGAGTACCGGATCGCTCGCTCTTGTCGTAGCGTCGCTTCCAACCGATGCGCCTGCGGCGATCACCATCAGCAACGACCAGGGATTTCGGCGTGAGCTGACGGCCTCCTCCAATCTCTCTGATCTGCCGCGCGGCAGCTACCTCATTTCGGCGGCACAGATCGCCGTCAACGGCGACTGGTACGCTCCTGCTCCCGCCGTGCAGACCATCACGATCGATCCGTCGAAACCAGCGCCGACCGTGACGGTCGCGTACGCGCGTTCGGCCCCGCCGGCGACCGGAGCGGTAGCCGTCACCGTCACCGGTTTGCCGGGAGGTACGGCGGCGGCCGTGACCTTGAGCCGCAACGGTGTCGCGGAGCAATCCCTGACTGGATCCGCCACGCTCACCGGTCTGCCACATGGCACGTTCCAGCTGACGGCGTCGAGCGTTGTCGTTGGCGGATCGGCCTATGTCGCCCAGCCCGCCATACAGACGATCGAAGTAAAGCCCGGAGCAGTCAGCCCGGCATTGGTGGCCTACACCGTTGCGGCCGCCGGTCCGGTTGCTCCGGGGTCGCTCGCCGTGACGATCACGGGGCTCCCCGCGGGTACCGATGCGGCGGTGCAAGTGACCAACGGCAGCGGATTCGCGCAGTCGCTTGATGCCAGTGCCACGCTCGCGGCACTCGTGCCGGGCCTGTATACCGTGGCGGCCGCCAATGTCACCAGCGGAGCTGTGACGTACACTCCGGCGCAAGCGTCGCAGACCACCGCCGTCGGTTCAGGCGCCGTTGCCTCGCTCGCCGTGACGTACACGGCCGTGATGCCGAGCACCGGCAGTCTCGCAATCGAGATTACCGGCGTTCCGCCGGGAATGGCCGGCAGTGTTTCGGTGACTGGACCGAACGGCTATTTCCAATGGGCGGTGAGTTCGCAAACCTTCACGAATCTCGCCCCTGGCGCCTACACACTGACGGCCGAAGATCTCGCGAGCCCGCTTGGCGGTTATGTCGCCGCGCCGCGCACGCAGACGGTGAATGTCGTTGCCGGTAGTACGGCCGCATGGACTGCCGCATACGCTCCGGCGACACCGGCAGCCACAACCGGCACGCTCACCGTAGCCGTCAGCGGCCTCCCCGCAAATGCGGCGGCGGCGCTGACGGTCACCGGTGCCGGTTTCTTGCAACTTGTCTCGGCCAGCCAGGCACTGAGCGGCCTCGCGCCCGGTGCCTATACCATCGCCGCGGCACCGGTCGTCGTGAACGGCACCACGTATGCGGCGACGGCGCCAAGCCAGGTGCGTACGGTGGTCGCAGGCATCGCCGCGCCGGTGGCAGTCACCTATATGCCCACCACCGGGGCGCTCGCCATTTCCTTCTCGGGTTTACCGCAGGGCGCCGCCGCCGCCGCTGTGTTGAGTGGTCCGCAGGGCGTCGCACAAACAGTCACGGCTGATGGAACCATCGGTGGGCTCGCGCCCGGTCACTATTCGCTCACGGTGAACGCCGTTACGGTCAACGGGACGACATATCTCGCAGCCGTCTCTCCTGCGTCCGCCACTGTCAATGCCGGCGTTACCACGGTTCTTGCTATTGGTTACGCTCCAGCTATCACCTCTCCTTCATCGCCTTCGACTCCGCCGCCGCCGCCACCGCCACCGCCGACAACTCCGGCGCCGGCCACCGGATCGATCACCGTCACCTTTGCCGGATTGCCGGCGGGGAGCGGCGGCAGCGTAACGGTGCGTTCCGGTACCGGGTACTTCCAGTGGTTCACGAGTACGCAGACGCTGGCTTCGCTCGCGCCCGGCGACTATACCGTGGCTGCCGGCAATGTGAACGTCGGTTCGGCGTCATACGTCCCGTCGTTCTACAGCCAGGTCATTACGGTTGCCGGCGGTACGGCGGCATCGGTCACGGTGACATACACGGCATCGGCGCCCGCGGCTCCCGTGACCGGGAGCCTCAATGTCTCGATCGCCGGGCTTCCGGCCGGTACCTCGGCGAGCGTGGCTATCGGCGGTCCGTCGTCGTATTCGCAGTCGTTGGCGGGCAGTCAGACGTTGTCGTCGCTGGTCCCGGGGACTTACACCGTTGCGGCGGCGAACGTCACGGTGAGCGGCACCGTCTACGCCGCGTCGGTGCCGTCGCAGGCCGTGATGGTCACTGCGGGCACCACCGCGAGCGCGAGCGTGATATATGCCGCCGTTCCTCCATCGGTGGGTGCGCTGGCGATATCGGTAGGCGGCATTCCGGCCGGTGCACCGGCAACCGTGACGGTCACCGGACCGGGGAGCTATTCGCGCCAAATCAGTGCCACGCAGACGCTGACTGGGCTCGTGCCCGGTTCCTACACGATTGCAGCCGCCAATGTCACCGTGAGCGGTACCGTCTACGCGGCGTCGGTGCCGTCGCAGACCGCGACGGTAACTACGGGCGCCACTGCGAGCGCGAGCGTGACATATGCCGCTGTTCCGCCGTCGGTGGGGTCGCTGGCGGTATCGGTGAGCGGTGTCCCTGCTGGCGCATCGGCAACCGTGACGGTCACCGGTCCCGGGGGGTATTCGCGCCAGGTCAGTGCCACGCAGACGCTGACTGGATTGGTGCCCGGCTCGTATACTGTCGCCGCCGCTCCCCTCTCGGCGTGGGGCTTCAGCTATAGCGCCTCACCCGCGAGCCAGAGCCGTACGGTGGTTGCCAACAGCTCAGTCTCTGCCGCGGTGGCCTATGCCGCGTCGTCGGCGACGCTCGCCGTAACGGTGAACGGCCTGCCGGCCGGCACCAACGCGAGCGTCACCGTGACTGGCGGTCTGGTGTCGCAGGTACTCACCGGATCACAGTCGCTGACCGGCCTTCTGGGCGGAGTCTTCACCATCACTGCGGCCAACGTCACCAGCGGCTCGGTGACGTATGCGCCGTCCCCGGCCACGCAAACACAAACCGCGATCCTCGGCTCGGCGGTGACTGCGACGGTTACCTATACGGCCGTACCGGCCGCGCCTCCGGGGCTTCCGGCATGGACACCCGGCTACCATGTGCGTTCGATGGTGCTCGATGGCGTCACCTACGCGTACCAGATTTTTATTCCGGCAACGTACACTCCTACCGTGCGTGTCCCAGTGATTCTGTCTCTGCATGGTTCCGGCGAAGCGGGCACCAACAACACGGCGCAACTGACGGTCGGACTCGGGCCGTACGTGACCGCCAACGCGAGCACCTTCCCGGCCGTAGTGGTCTTTGCGCAGTATCCAACGAATAACGGAGGGTACAGCGGCGAGGCCGCGCGCGATTTCCAGCGGCGCCTCTACATGTTGGCGTTCAACCAAACGCTCGCCGAGGTCAACGCCGATCCGTTGCGGCTCTATATCAATGGCAATTCCATCGGCGCAGTTCGCGCCTGGGATCTATTGTACCGCTATTCCACCACGTGGGCCGGCGCCATTCTCACGTCCGGGTTCCTCTATGGCCCGGGCCTCACCAGCAATTCGAGTACGACCGACGCGCAGGGACAGGCGCTTGCTGCGGCGCGCTTGGCCACTATGCCGATTCACACCTACCACGGCTCGGCCGATCCGAACGACCCGGCCACAGGATTGATCGAAGACCGCGACATCAACCTCGCCTTCCACGGTCCATCCGCGACGTTCAAGTACACCGAGTATGCCAATGCGGGACACAGCACCACATGGGTCATGGCCTACAACGATCCTGCCACATGGAGTTGGCTGTTCGCGCAGCACCGGTAGGCGCTTGGTTGAACCAGCCAGCTCTGCTGCAGCTCGCCAAGATGCGTGTCATATGGTTTGTCAGATTGTGATGTGCGTCATGCGATGGACGCCAGGATGGACGGGACTCTGTCGCAAGCCATTGAAGCCATAAAGTGCGAACGTTTAGTACGAGGCGGACATATGCGGCATCCAATCGGTAATCCAGCGACGAGACAGACTGTTTCGCCGCTTTTTTTGTTGGCGGCGGCCATACTGGCGGGTTGCGATGCCGGGCACAGCGAGCTCCCTGCCGCCGGTCCCGATGTAGTGGTGGCCGGTCCCGGTACAGCACACGCTTCTGCGACGACGGGCGATGTTGCGGTGGATTTCACCGGGCTTCCGGCCGGAGCAGGGGGGAGCGTCACGGTGACTTCGGCCGGAGGCTACTTCATCTGGTTGAGCGCTCCGCAGACCGTTGGGGCGCTGGCCCCTGGACTCTACACCTTGGCGGCAGGCAATGTGGTCCGCAATGGAGTGACCTATGTGCCGGCGTTTTACCGGCAATCGCTGTCCGTGGCCGCTGGTACCGTGCTCAAGGTGACAGTACCGTATGCGGCCGCCGGCACGGCACCAGCGACAACAGGGGCGCTCGCCGTGAGTTTTGCCGGTCTTCCGGCAGGGACAAATGGCAGTGTCACCGTGACCGGCCCAAACAACTATGCGCAGCTGTTGAGCGCCGCTCAGACGCTGAGTAATCTCCTTCCCGGGACGTACACTGTTGCAGCAGCCGACGTCACCGGCGGCGGCGTCACCTATGCTGCATCCCCTGGTACCCAAAGTTCTACCGTCACGGCCGGTACGACGGCGACGGCAACCGTGACCTACGCGGCACCGGCTATCCCGCCACCGGCCATCGGTTCGCTTACGGTGGTGTTCAGCGGTTTGCCCGTCGTTGCTGGCAGCATGGTTCCCGGCAACGTCACGGTGACCGGTCCGAATAACTATACCCAGTGGATCAATACCACCCGAACGCTGAATAATCTCGAGCCCGGCGTTTATCAGATAGCGGCCGCCAATGTTATGAGCGGTGGCATCACGCGCGTCGCATCCCCCGCTGCGCAAAATGTCACCGTGACTGCCGGTGCCGCAGCGACGGCAACCGTCACCTATTCTGGAGTGTCGGCGACGGGTGCACTCGCCTTGGCGGTTAGTGGATTGCCGGTGGGAACGAAGGCTGTCATTACCGTCACCGGTCCCGGCTCATTCTCTCATACCGTGATCGGGAGCCAGACGCTAACCGGCCTGGCGGCCGGGATCTACACGGTCACGGCGACAGACGTGACGGGTAGCGGCGTCACATATGCCGTCGCGCCATCGGCCCAGAATGTGACTGTGACGAGCGGCGCCACCACAACGGCGGCGTTGACATACACCCGTTCTCCTGCACCGCCGCCCACAGGCGCATTGGCGGTTGCCGTCAGCGGACTACCCTCTGGGGTAGGCGCCGCAATTACCATAACCGGCCCCTCGGCGTTTTCCCGAGCCATCACCGCGAGCCAAACACTGTCGGGCCTGGCGGTTGGGGCTTACACAATCGCCGCAACAAATGTCGTGGGCGGCAGTACCTCCTATGCCGTATCGCCCGCGACCCAGAGTGTGAGCGTGACGGCTGGCGCTACCACCGCGGCGGCTGTTGCCTATACCGGTTCGTCCGCGCCGCCGGCCACCGGAACGCTGGCGGTAGCAGTCAGCGGATTGCCGGCCGGGATAAGCGCTGCAATTACCGTGACCGGTCCGGCGGCATTCTCTAGCGCACTTACCGCAAGTCAGACGTTGGCCGGCCTTGTGGCCGGCAGCTACACCATCGCGGCGGCGAATGTTACCCAAGACGGCACGGTGTATACGGCCTCGCCGGCTACGCGGTCATACGCGGTGACCGGTGGCACGTTGGTATCGGCGAGCGTTGTGTACACCACATCATCGCCGCCAGCGATGTATCCGGCGTACACGCCGGGATTGCATCCTCGGACGCTGCTGCTCGATGGCGTCACCTACCGTTACCAGCTCTTCATCCCGGTAGGCTATTCGCCGTCGGTACCCAAGCCGGTCATTCTCTCGGCCCATGGATCGGGTGAAGAGGGGAGCGACAATGTGGCCCAGCTCAATGTCGGCTTGGGTCCCTATGTCACCGCGCACGCGAGCACCTTCCCGGCGATCGTCATCTTCCCGCAGATCCCAGCGAATCACGGCGGCTATTCGGGCCAAGCGATCAGCGATTTTGAGCGGCGCCTCTACATGCTTGCACTCACTCAGACGCTCGCCGAAGTCAACGCCGACCAATCTCGGATCTACCTCAATGGCAATTCGATCGGTGGCGTGCGCGCCTGGGAATTGCTCTACCGGTATCCCGCGACGTGGGCCGGAGCGGTGATCACATCAGCCTTCATTTATGGCCCAGGCCTCACCGGTAGCACCAGCACCTCCAATGCGCAGGGTATCGCGCTGGCGGCGTCGAAGTTGGCGGCGATGCCGATTCGCACGTACCACGGCTCTGCCGATCTCAATGACCCAGCCACCGGGTACATCGAGGATCGCGACATCAACGCCGCCTTCCACGGTCCCACCGCAACGTTTCGGTACACGGAGTATGCTGGTTTGAGTCACAGCGCGGCCTGGACGGCTGCGTACAACGATCCCGTCACCTGGAGTTGGCTCTTCGCGCAGCACCGCTGACGACCCGCTATCGCCGAAAACAATTCGTGACACGCCGGTCGCCTGACCGGCACACGGCGGGGCTATCTTGCCAAATTCTCGGCAAGTTGTAAAAAAATAGTACAATTTTGACTTCTTTGTATCAATACGCCACCGACCTATAAATTATTCATTTGCAATCCGATCCTTGAGAAATCAACGGTCGGTGTGACCAGTTATTGGACAATTCGAAAAGGTGCGGGCAGTGCGAAATTTTAGGGTATGGCATCAGGTATCGGCGATGGTTGTGATGGCAGCGGCGCTGCTCGGCGGCTGCCAGCCAACGTCCGGCGATCTCCTCTCCAGCGGCCAAGATATGGCCGTGGCCATGCCGGCCAAGGCGGCGAATGCCTCGGCGTCCGTGGGCGGCGTGACGGTAAACTTTACTGGCCTCCCCGCTGGAGCTGGCGGGAGCGTCACCGTGACCTCCCTCAGCGGCTACTTCCTGTGGTTCAGCAACGCTCAGACCGTCGGAGCGTTGGTCCCGGGCCTTTATACACTGGCCGCTGGCAACGTCGTCCGAAACGGCGTCACCTACGTGCCGGCGTTTTATAGCCAGCCGTTGGCCGTCGTGGGGGGGATCACGCTGGCGGTAACCGTCCCCTATGCCCCACTTGGGTCGGCGCCGCCGGCTGCGACAGGCGATCTCGCGGTGACTATCGGCGGCCTCACCGCCGGTGCCGGGGGAAGCGTCTCGGTCACCGGTCCGAATGGCTATGTACAATGGTTCACCACATCGCAGACCTTGGCCAAGCTCGTTCCCGGTACGTACCATGTGGCGGCCGGCAATATCACCAGCGGCGGCGTGACGTATGTTGCTGCCCCGGCCAGCCAGAGTGTCACGGTGACCGGCGGTGTGACTGCCGCTGCGATTGTCACCTACTCGGGTCCAGCGACTCCGCCGCCACCTGCCGCCGGATCGTTGGTACTTACTGTGAGTGGCTTGCCCGCCGGTACGAATGGCGCCATTACCGTGACGGGACCGTCGGCGTTCTCCCGCACGGTGACCGCTAGCCAGACGCTGACCGGTCTTTTGGCGGGCACATACACGATCACCGCCGCTAGCCTCACCAGCGGGACGACAACCTATACGGCGTCGCCCGCTACGCAGGTGCGCACCGTTGCTGCCGGCGTAGCAACCGCGGCGAGCGTGGCTTATACCGCGTCGGCCCCGGTACCGGGCTACCCCGCGTACACGCCTGGCCTGCATGCACGAACGCTCGTGCTCGATGGCGTGGCATACCGTTACCAACTCTTCATCCCGGTGGGCTATCTGCCGTCAACCCCCAAACCGGTCATTCTCTCCGCGCACGGAACCGGCGAAGAAGGCAGCGACAATGTCGCCCAACTATACGTCGGCCTTGGCCCGTACGTGACGGCGCACGCAAGCACCTTCCCGGCGATCGTCATCCTTCCGCAGATCCCGGCAAATCATGGCGGCTATTCCGGCCAAGCCATCAACGATTTCGAGCGGCGCTTGTATATGCTCGCGCTGAACCAGACGCTGGCCGAAGTCAACGCCGACCGCCTACGGATTTACATCAACGGCAATTCCATGGGCGGTGTACGGGCCTGGGAGCTCCTCTACCGGTATCCCACGACGTGGGCCGGGGCGGTGATCACGTCGGCCTTTATTTACGGCCCGGGGCTCACCGGCAGCACCAGCACGACGAATGCCCAAGGTATCGCCCTTGCCGCGGCGCGGCTTGCGGCAATGCCGATTCGCACCTTCCACGGTTCCGCCGATTTGAACAATCCTGCGACGGGATATATCGAAGATCGCGACGTCAATGTCGCCTTCCACGGCCCCAGCGCGACATTCCGCTACACGGAGTACGCCGGCCTAGGCCACAGCGCGACGTGGACGACCGCGTACAACGACCCGGCCACTTGGAACTGGTTGTTCGCGCAGCACCGGTAATCGGCGCGAACTGACGCGAAGCGGTGCGCCGGCCTTTCCGGGCCGGCGCACCGTTTCGCGTCAACCGGATTGTCTCTAGTTTGCGGCATCCCTTGCTTGGGCTTGCACCCGATATGAAGTGTTCCGCACTTACGATTGCCCTGTGTCGTTGCGGGCGGCCTCGGTGAGCGGCTCGCTCGTCGCGCTGTGGCACGTGTTGCCGGGCGAGATCAAAGTGTATTACTGGGCTGCCCGCGCGGTCTACGCCAGCCCCTGGTTCTATCTCTTCGTGGCGGCCATCCTGGCCATCGAGTGGGTGTGGCCCGCGGTGCGCGAACAGCGGGTCGTGTCGGTCGGGCTGGTGCAGGATTTCTTGTGGTTCAATCTCGATCTCGCTTTCAAGGCAGCGGCGCTCCCGGCGTTCATTGGTGTCCTGCACGCGGTCTATGTCCGGGTGACCGGGGGCTGGGTGCTTCTCTCCTTTGCCGGGTGGCCCGTGGCTGCCAAGGTCGCCGTGTCATTTGTCGTGTTCGATTTTTTGCAATGGGCACATCACCGGGTTCGGCACCGCTTTACCGTCCTCTGGCACTTCCACATCATTCACCACTCGCAGCGCCAGCTGAATCTCTTCACCGATGTGCGGGTGCACTTCGTGGAGTACCTGGTGGCGCAGACGCTCATCTTCATCCCGATGTTCATGCTGTCGTTGTCCCCGTTCGCCATTCTCGGCGTCGGTATCGCCACATCGTGGTATACCCGGTTCATTCACGCCAATGTGCGCACCAATCTTGGGCCGCTGCGGCACCTTCTCGTCACGCCGCAATTTCACCGCATTCACCATTCGATCGAACCGCGCCATCAAGATCATAACTTTGGGGTGATCCTGACGGTGTGGGACCGGCTCTTCGGCACGCTCTATCCTGCCTATGACGAATACCCGGCGACCGGCGTGAGCGAGATCGTCTTTGCACCAAAGACCCGTTCGCTTGCAGGATGGTTGGGAGACTACGGCCGCCAGCTGCTCTTCCCATTTCGCGCACTCCGCGGCCGTTAACGGCCGGCGGTGATTCGGTCGGACACGCGCTCGAGCTGGCGCCGCTGATCGTGATGCTCGAGAACATGCCCGCGTGCGCGCGCGCCCATCGCGGCGCGTTGGGCGGCCGGCTCCGCCATGATGTCTCGCATGGCGCCGGCGAAGGCGCCGACGTCGTGACTGATGAGCCGTCCGGTGATGCCGTCCTGGAGCGCCTCGGCGATCCCGCCCGCGGCCATTGCCACAACGGAGCGCTCGCACGCCATCGCTTCCAGCAGGGCGTACGGCATCCCTTCCAGCGCGCTGGTCATCGCAAAGGCGTCGAATCCAGGATATTCCCGCCACGGCGCGGCCGACTCGCCCGGCCAGATGCAGCGGCCGCCGATACCGAATTGCTGGGCGCGGGCGCGCAGCGCCTCTGCGTCGGGCCCGGCGCCGATGAGCACCAGCCAAGCGTTGTGTCCAGTGGTTGGGCCGAGGCGCTCGAACGCCTCGAGCAGGCGGTGCAGATGTTTCTCGGGCGCAAACCGGGTCACGCTGCCGAAAACGAAGCCTTCTGCCGGAATGTCCCACCGGGCGCGCGCTGCCGCTCGGGCCGCCGCATCGGGGCGGAAACGGTTCGCATCGACGCCGTTGTGAATCACCTGAATCTGGCGGGCGGGAAAGCCAAAATACTCTACCAACCGCGCCTTCACCGCCGCCGAGACGGCGATCACTTCATGCAGGGCGCGGCGATGCAGCCACAGCTCGGCGAGAAAACGGTACCGCCACAACTCGCGCCGTCTCCTCCCATTTCCATGTAGAAGGTCGATGCCCTCGGTCGCGCACGAATGCTCCACGCTGACGAATCGCCGGCCGCTCACGAGCATCGCGGCACCGAGGGCGGGCCAGCGTACGTTGAAGCTTCCTTTGGCAAGCACGCCGGTGCGGATGCCATACCGCTGCAGCAAGCCAGACCAGTAGCGAACCGGGAGTTGCCGCATGGGGCGGGGTAACACCGGGCGCACTAGCTCGATGCCGCGGAGGTCTTCCAGGGCAGCGGAGGAATACACGCCATGGTCCAGCTGCACGATCGTGACGCGGTGCCCGCGTGCCGCGAGGGTCCGTGCTGTGTTGATCGTGTGGGTTTCGGTGCCGCCCCAGCTGTTGGCCCACGTGAAGATGCCAATGGCGTCAGAGGTAGACGTCATGTCCGCCGCGGCCGGAGGGTGCGCCAAAGCGCAGTACTGCCTGATTAGTCATGGTCGCCGGCGCGAACTTGCGGTGATGATGGCCCAGCAGGTCGTTCGTCAGGCTAACCTCCGCGCGATGAATCTCGACCAAGCTAATCGGCGTGGCTGTTTCCATCATTACTTTTGCTTCTCATATCGCTCCCATGGCGCGCCGCTATGATCGCGATTGCGGTATCACGCCGCTGTAGGGCGGCCACGGCAACGATGGCATTGCTACCGGCCTGCCGCACATTGCCGCTCCATGGCGCCCCGGCGATATTTCGCGCCTGCCAATTCTCTCCGGGCGTGCATGGCGACGTATCTGGTAACCGGCGGCGCCGGCTTCATCGGCTCCGCCTTGGTGCGCCAATTGATCGCCGAGACGGGCGACAGCGTCGTCACCCTCGACCGGCTCACCTATGCGGGGGATCTCGAACGGCTCGCCGCGGTGCGCGGCAATCCCCAGCATCATTTTGTCCAAGCAGATATCTGCGATGCGCGCGCGGTGCGGGAAGTGCTCGCCACGCATCGGCCCGCCGCCGTCTTTCACCTGGCGGCCGAATCGCATGTCGACCGGTCGATCGATGCACCCGCGGACTTCATTCAGAGCAACATCGTCGGCACCTTTACGCTGCTCGAAGCAGCACTCGGCTATTGGCGCGATTTGCCCGCCGAATCGCGCGAGGCGTTTCGTTTCATCCACGTCTCGACCGATGAAGTGTTCGGCTCTCTCGGTGCGGCGGGGCGATTCACCCCCGCCACCCGCTACGATCCGAGTTCGCCGTACGCCGCGAGCAAGGCGGCGGCCGATCATCTCGCGCGGGCATGGCACCGGACCTGGGGCTTGCCGGTGATCGTCACGAATTCCGGCAACTCCTTTGGCCCGTTCCAGTATCCCGAAAAGCTCATTCCGCTCGCGATCACCAAGGCACTTGCTGGACAGCCGGTCCCCGTCTACGGCCGTGGCGACAATATCCGCGACTGGCTCTTCGTGGGCGATCATGTGCGCGCCCTGCGCCGTATCGCCCAAGCCGGAACCGTTGGCGCTACCTATCTCGTCAGTGCGGGCAACGAACGCCGTAACATCGATGTGGTGCGGCAACTCTGTGCGGTGCTGGATGAGTTGCATCCCGCGGCAAATGGTAGTTACGAGCGCCTTATCACCTTCGTTGCCGATCGCCCTGGCCACGATTTTCGGTATGCCGGCGACGCGGCGCTTTTGCGTGATACCCTCGGTTGGGTGCCTGCGGCCGATTTTACCGATGCGCTTCGGGAGACGGTGCGCTGGTACCTTGGTGCAGGGGATTGGATACGCGATGTCATGGCGGCGGGGTACCGCGGCGAACGTTTGGGTATGCGAGGGCAGCAGCGTGACGTTTGAGCACCTTCGGCGGACCGAGTTTTCCGCCATCGACGACGGCGGCGTCTTTCTCAATAGTGCCAGCATTGGGCCGCTGCCGGCCAGCGCCGTGGCGGTGCTGGGGGAGTGCAACCGCGACCGCGCCCGGCCGGGCTCCTGGGGTCTCGAACGGATCAACGCGATTCTCAACCGGTCGCGCGCCCTCGCCGCACAATTGATCAACGCCGATGCTGCCGACATCGCGCTGATGCCGAACACCACCACCGGGCTCAACGTGGCGGCGCGAGCGTTGCCGCTCCGCCGGGGCGATATCGTCCTCACCTTCGACCGCGAATTCCCCGCGAATGTCTATCCGTGGCTCCGCCTCGCTGCCAACGGCGTCTCGCTCGAATTGATTCCGGTCACGCCGGAGGGGTGGCCCGATGAGGCGAGGCTGCACGAGCGTCTCGCCGATCCCGCCGTCCGTGCCGTAACCGTTTCGCTCACCCAATTCAGTACCGGTTACACCATCGATCTTGGCGCACTGTCGCGGGCGACGCGGGCCCACGGCAAATGGCTGGTGGCCGATGCCATCCAGGCGGTCGGGCAACTCCCGGTCGACGTTCGGGCGACGCCGGTCGACTTTCTCGCCTGCGGAGCACAAAAATGGCTGCTGTCGCCGTGGGGCACCGGCTTTCTCTATGTGCGCCGCGAAATCTGCCAGGAACTGGAACCGGCTTTCGCCGGGTGGGCTGCGTTTCGCGGGAGCGATGATTACACGCAGCTGACATCCTACGATCCGCGCTCGTGGCCGGACGCCCGCCGTTTTGAATTGCTGACCTTTCCGGTACAGGACTTCGCGGCGGCCAACGTCGCTTTCGAGTTGATCCTGGCGGCCGGGGTGCCGGCCATCGCGAGCCATGTTCGCGCCCTGCACCAGCCGCTCATTGCCTGGGCGCGGCAGGCCGGGGCGAGCGTGACTTCTCCGGTTGGGGAGCGGGGATCGGCGATCCTCTGCCTCCGCCCGCGGGGCGACGCGGCGGCGGCCTACCAGCGCTTGCACCAGGCCGGGGTCCATTGCTCCTTCCGGGAGGGGGCGATTCGGCTCTCTCCCCACCTGTTCAATACCTTTCCAGCACATTGGGATCCTAAGCTTAGAATTCCACGTGGACAAGTTGTCGCGGCCGCTTCTATAGTGTCACCTAAATACTAGTGACTCCAGCGTAACTGGACTGGCCACAGTTAGGCCGCAAATGTAATCACACTGGCTCACCTTCGGGTGGGCCTTTCTGCGTTCGCGAGTGGACCCGATAAGCTCATGGAGCGGCGTAACCGTCGCACAGGAAGGACAGAGAAAGCGCGGATCTGGGAAGTGACGGACAGAACGGTCAGGACCTGGATTGGGGAGGCGGTTGCCGCCGCTGCTGCTGACGGTGTGACGTTCTCTGTTCCGGTCACACCACATACGTTCCGCCATTCCTATGCGATGCACATGCTGTATGCCGGTATACCGCTGAAAGTTCTGCAAAGCCTGATGGGACATAAGTCCATCAGTTCAACGGAAGTCTACACGAAGGTTTTTGCGCTGGATGTGGCTGCCCGGCACCGGGTGCAGTTTGCGATGCCGGAGTCTGATGCGGTTGCGATGCTGAAACAATTATCCTGAGAATAAATGCCTTGGCCTTTATATGGAAATGTGGAACTGAGTGGATATGCTGTTTTTGTCTGTTAAACAGAGAAGCTGGCTGTTATCCACTGAGAAGCGAACGAAACAGTCGGGAAAATCTCCCATTATCGTAGAGATCCGCATTATTAATCTCAGGAGCCTGTGTAGCGTTTATAGGAAGTAGTGTTCTGTCATGATGCCTGCAAGCGGTAACGAAAACGATTTGAATATGCCTTCAGGAACAATAGAAATCTTCGTGCGGTGTTACGTTGAAGTGGAGCGGATTATGTCAGCAATGGACAGAACAACCTAATGAACACAGAACCATGATGTGGTCTGTCCTTTTACAGCCAGTAGTGCTCGCCGCAGTCGAGCGACAGGGCGAAGCCCTCGGCTGGTTGCCCTCGCCGCTGGGCTGGCGGCCGTCTATGGCCCTGCAAACGCGCCAGAAACGCCGTCGAAGCCGTGTGCGAGACACCGCGGCCGGCCGCCGGCGTTGTGGATACCTCGCGGAAAACTTGGCCCTCACTGACAGATGAGGGGCGGACGTTGACACTTGAGGGGCCGACTCACCCGGCGCGGCGTTGACAGATGAGGGGCAGGCTCGATTTCGGCCGGCGACGTGGAGCTGGCCAGCCTCGCAAATCGGCGAAAACGCCTGATTTTACGCGAGTTTCCCACAGATGATGTGGACAAGCCTGGGGATAAGTGCCCTGCGGTATTGACACTTGAGGGGCGCGACTACTGACAGATGAGGGGCGCGATCCTTGACACTTGAGGGGCAGAGTGCTGACAGATGAGGGGCGCACCTATTGACATTTGAGGGGCTGTCCACAGGCAGAAAATCCAGCATTTGCAAGGGTTTCCGCCCGTTTTTCGGCCACCGCTAACCTGTCTTTTAACCTGCTTTTAAACCAATATTTATAAACCTTGTTTTTAACCAGGGCTGCGCCCTGTGCGCGTGACCGCGCACGCCGAAGGGGGGTGCCCCCCCTTCTCGAACCCTCCCGGTCGAGTGAGCGAGGAAGCACCAGGGAACAGCACTTATATATTCTGCTTACACACGATGCCTGAAAAAACTTCCCTTGGGGTTATCCACTTATCCACGGGGATATTTTTATAATTATTTTTTTTATAGTTTTTAGATCTTCTTTTTTAGAGCGCCTTGTAGGCCTTTATCCATGCTGGTTCTAGAGAAGGTGTTGTGACAAATTGCCCTTTCAGTGTGACAAATCACCCTCAAATGACAGTCCTGTCTGTGACAAATTGCCCTTAACCCTGTGACAAATTGCCCTCAGAAGAAGCTGTTTTTTCACAAAGTTATCCCTGCTTATTGACTCTTTTTTATTTAGTGTGACAATCTAAAAACTTGTCACACTTCACATGGATCTGTCATGGCGGAAACAGCGGTTATCAATCACAAGAAACGTAAAAATAGCCCGCGAATCGTCCAGTCAAACGACCTCACTGAGGCGGCATATAGTCTCTCCCGGGATCAAAAACGTATGCTGTATCTGTTCGTTGACCAGATCAGAAAATCTGATGGCACCCTACAGGAACATGACGGTATCTGCGAGATCCATGTTGCTAAATATGCTGAAATATTCGGATTGACCTCTGCGGAAGCCAGTAAGGATATACGGCAGGCATTGAAGAGTTTCGCGGGGAAGGAAGTGGTTTTTTATCGCCCTGAAGAGGATGCCGGCGATGAAAAAGGCTATGAATCTTTTCCTTGGTTTATCAAACGTGCGCACAGTCCATCCAGAGGGCTTTACAGTGTACATATCAACCCATATCTCATTCCCTTCTTTATCGGGTTACAGAACCGGTTTACGCAGTTTCGGCTTAGTGAAACAAAAGAAATCACCAATCCGTATGCCATGCGTTTATACGAATCCCTGTGTCAGTATCGTAAGCCGGATGGCTCAGGCATCGTCTCTCTGAAAATCGACTGGATCATAGAGCGTTACCAGCTGCCTCAAAGTTACCAGCGTATGCCTGACTTCCGCCGCCGCTTCCTGCAGGTCTGTGTTAATGAGATCAACAGCAGAACTCCAATGCGCCTCTCATACATTGAGAAAAAGAAAGGCCGCCAGACGACTCATATCGTATTTTCCTTCCGCGATATCACTTCCATGACGACAGGATAGTCTGAGGGTTATCTGTCACAGATTTGAGGGTGGTTCGTCACATTTGTTCTGACCTACTGAGGGTAATTTGTCACAGTTTTGCTGTTTCCTTCAGCCTGCATGGATTTTCTCATACTTTTTGAACTGTAATTTTTAAGGAAGCCAAATTTGAGGGCAGTTTGTCACAGTTGATTTCCTTCTCTTTCCCTTCGTCATGTGACTTGATATCGGGGGTTAGTTCGTCATCATTGATGAGGGTTGATTATCACAGTTTATTACTCTGAATTGGCTATCCGCGTGTGTACCTCTACCTGGAGTTTTTCCCACGGTGGATATTTCTTCTTGCGCTGAGCGTAAGAGCTATCTGACAGAACAGTTCTTCTTTGCTTCCTCGCCAGTTCGCTCGCTATGCTCGGTTACACGGCTGCGGCGAGCGCTAGTGATAATAAGTGACTGAGGTATGTGCTCTTCTTATCTCCTTTTGTAGTGTTGCTCTTATTTTAAACAACTTTGCGGTTTTTTGATGACTTTGCGATTTTGTTGTTGCTTTGCAGTAAATTGCAAGATTTAATAAAAAAACGCAAAGCAATGATTAAAGGATGTTCAGAATGAAACTCATGGAAACACTTAACCAGTGCATAAACGCTGGTCATGAAATGACGAAGGCTATCGCCATTGCACAGTTTAATGATGACAGCCCGGAAGCGAGGAAAATAACCCGGCGCTGGAGAATAGGTGAAGCAGCGGATTTAGTTGGGGTTTCTTCTCAGGCTATCAGAGATGCCGAGAAAGCAGGGCGACTACCGCACCCGGATATGGAAATTCGAGGACGGGTTGAGCAACGTGTTGGTTATACAATTGAACAAATTAATCATATGCGTGATGTGTTTGGTACGCGATTGCGACGTGCTGAAGACGTATTTCCACCGGTGATCGGGGTTGCTGCCCATAAAGGAGGCGTTTACAAAACCTCAGTTTCTGTTCATCTTGCTCAGGATCTGGCTCTGAAGGGGCTACGTGTTTTGCTCGTGGAAGGTAACGACCCCCAGGGAACAGCCTCAATGTATCACGGATGGGTACCAGATCTTCATATTCATGCAGAAGACACTCTCCTGCCTTTCTATCTTGGGGAAAAGGACGATGTCACTTATGCAATAAAGCCCACTTGCTGGCCGGGGCTTGACATTATTCCTTCCTGTCTGGCTCTGCACCGTATTGAAACTGAGTTAATGGGCAAATTTGATGAAGGTAAACTGCCCACCGATCCACACCTGATGCTCCGACTGGCCATTGAAACTGTTGCTCATGACTATGATGTCATAGTTATTGACAGCGCGCCTAACCTGGGTATCGGCACGATTAATGTCGTATGTGCTGCTGATGTGCTGATTGTTCCCACGCCTGCTGAGTTGTTTGACTACACCTCCGCACTGCAGTTTTTCGATATGCTTCGTGATCTGCTCAAGAACGTTGATCTTAAAGGGTTCGAGCCTGATGTACGTATTTTGCTTACCAAATACAGCAATAGTAATGGCTCTCAGTCCCCGTGGATGGAGGAGCAAATTCGGGATGCCTGGGGAAGCATGGTTCTAAAAAATGTTGTACGTGAAACGGATGAAGTTGGTAAAGGTCAGATCCGGATGAGAACTGTTTTTGAACAGGCCATTGATCAACGCTCTTCAACTGGTGCCTGGAGAAATGCTCTTTCTATTTGGGAACCTGTCTGCAATGAAATTTTCGATCGTCTGATTAAACCACGCTGGGAGATTAGATAATGAAGCGTGCGCCTGTTATTCCAAAACATACGCTCAATACTCAACCGGTTGAAGATACTTCGTTATCGACACCAGCTGCCCCGATGGTGGATTCGTTAATTGCGCGCGTAGGAGTAATGGCTCGCGGTAATGCCATTACTTTGCCTGTATGTGGTCGGGATGTGAAGTTTACTCTTGAAGTGCTCCGGGGTGATAGTGTTGAGAAGACCTCTCGGGTATGGTCAGGTAATGAACGTGACCAGGAGCTGCTTACTGAGGACGCACTGGATGATCTCATCCCTTCTTTTCTACTGACTGGTCAACAGACACCGGCGTTCGGTCGAAGAGTATCTGGTGTCATAGAAATTGCCGATGGGAGTCGCCGTCGTAAAGCTGCTGCACTTACCGAAAGTGATTATCGTGTTCTGGTTGGCGAGCTGGATGATGAGCAGATGGCTGCATTATCCAGATTGGGTAACGATTATCGCCCAACAAGTGCTTATGAACGTGGTCAGCGTTATGCAAGCCGATTGCAGAATGAATTTGCTGGAAATATTTCTGCGCTGGCTGATGCGGAAAATATTTCACGTAAGATTATTACCCGCTGTATCAACACCGCCAAATTGCCTAAATCAGTTGTTGCTCTTTTTTCTCACCCCGGTGAACTATCTGCCCGGTCAGGTGATGCACTTCAAAAAGCCTTTACAGATAAAGAGGAATTACTTAAGCAGCAGGCATCTAACCTTCATGAGCAGAAAAAAGCTGGGGTGATATTTGAAGCTGAAGAAGTTATCACTCTTTTAACTTCTGTGCTTAAAACGTCATCTGCATCAAGAACTAGTTTAAGCTCACGACATCAGTTTGCTCCTGGAGCGACAGTATTGTATAAGGGCGATAAAATGGTGCTTAACCTGGACAGGTCTCGTGTTCCAACTGAGTGTATAGAGAAAATTGAGGCCATTCTTAAGGAACTTGAAAAGCCAGCACCCTGATGCGACCACGTTTTAGTCTACGTTTATCTGTCTTTACTTAATGTCCTTTGTTACAGGCCAGAAAGCATAACTGGCCTGAATATTCTCTCTCGGCCGCCGCCGCCTTTTCCTCAATCGCTCTTCGTTCGTCTGGAAGGCAGTACACCTTGATAGGTGGGCTGCCCTTCCTGGTTGGCTTGGTTTCATCAGCCATCCGCTTGCCCTCATCTGTTACGCCGGCGGTAGCCGGCCAGCCTCGCAGAGCAGGATTCCCGTTGAGCACCGCCAGGTGCGAATAAGGGACAGTGAAGAAGGAACACCCGCTCGCGGGTGGGCCTACTTCACCTATCCTGCCCGGCTGACGCCGTTGGATACACCAAGGAAAGTCTACACGAACCCTTTGGCAAAATCCTGTATATCGTGCGAAAAAGGATGGATATACCGAAAAAATCGCTATAATGACCCCGAAGCAGGGTTATGCAGCGGAAAAGATCCGTCGACCTGCAGCTCACGGTAACTGATGCCGTATTTGCAGTACCAGCGTACGGCCCACAGAATGATGTCACGCTGAAAATGCCGGCCTTTGAATGGGTTCATGTGCAGCTCCATCAGCAAAAGGGGATGATAAGTTTATCACCACCGACTATTTGCAACAGTGCCGTTGATCGTGCTATGATCGACTGATGTCATCAGCGGTGGAGTGCAATGTCGTGCAATACGAATGGCGAAAAGCCGAGCTCATCGGTCAGCTTCTCAACCTTGGGGTTACCCCCGGCGGTGTGCTGCTGGTCCACAGCTCCTTCCGTAGCGTCCGGCCCCTCGAAGATGGGCCACTTGGACTGATCGAGGCCCTGCGTGCTGCGCTGGGTCCGGGAGGGACGCTCGTCATGCCCTCGTGGTCAGGTCTGGACGACGAGCCGTTCGATCCTGCCACGTCGCCCGTTACACCGGACCTTGGAGTTGTCTCTGACACATTCTGGCGCCTGCCAAATGTAAAGCGCAGCGCCCATCCATTTGCCTTTGCGGCAGCGGGGCCACAGGCAGAGCAGATCATCTCTGATCCATTGCCCCTGCCACCTCACTCGCCTGCAAGCCCGGTCGCCCGTGTCCATGAACTCGATGGGCAGGTACTTCTCCTCGGCGTGGGACACGATGCCAACACGACGCTGCATCTTGCCGAGTTGATGGCAAAGGTTCCCTATGGGGTGCCGAGACACTGCACCATTCTTCAGGATGGCAAGTTGGTACGCGTCGATTATCTCGAGAATGACCACTGCTGTGAGCGCTTTGCCTTGGCGGACAGGTGGCTCAAGGAGAAGAGCCTTCAGAAGGAAGGTCCAGTCGGTCATGCCTTTGCTCGGTTGATCCGCTCCCGCGACATTGTGGCGACAGCCCTGGGTCAACTGGGCCGAGATCCGTTGATCTTCCTGCATCCGCCAGAGGCGGGATGCGAAGAATGCGATGCCGCTCGCCAGTGGCTGAGCTCATGAGCGGAGAACGAGATGACGTTGGAGGGGCAAGGTCGCGCTGATTGCTGGGGCAACACGTGGAGCGGATCGGGGATTGTCTTTCTTCAGCTCGCTGATGATATGCTGACGCTCAATGCCGTTTGGCCTCCGACTAACGAAAATCCCGCATTTGGACGGCTGATCCGATTGGCACGGCGGACGGCGAATGGCGGAGCAGACGCTCGTCCGGGGGCAATGAGATATGAAAAAGCCTGAACTCACCGCGACGTCCCGAAGGCGTGGCGCGGCTTCCCCGTGCCGGAGCAATCGCCCTGGGTGGGTTACACGACGCCCCTCTATGGCCCGTACTGACGGACACACCGAAGCCCCGGCGGCAACCCTCAGCGGATGCCCCGGGGCTTCACGTTTTCCCAGGTCAGAAGCGGTTTTCGGGAGTAGTGCCCCAACTGGGGTAACCTTTGAGTTCTCTCAGTTGGGGGCGTAGGGTCGCCGACATGACACAAGGGGTTGTGACCGGGGTGGACACGTACGCGGGTGCTTACGACCGTCAGTCGCGCGAGCGCGAGAATTCGAGCGCAGCAAGCCCAGCGACACAGCGTAGCGCCAACGAAGACAAGGCGGCCGACCTTCAGCGCGAAGTCGAGCGCGACGGGGGCCGGTTCAGGTTCGTCGGGCATTTCAGCGAAGCGCCGGGCACGTCGGCGTTCGGGACGGCGGAGCGCCCGGAGTTCGAACGCATCCTGAACGAATGCCGCGCCGGGCGGCTCAACATGATCATTGTCTATGACGTGTCGCGCTTCTCGCGCCTGAAGGTCATGGACGCGATTCCGATTGTCTCGGAATTGCTCGCCCTGGGCGTGACGATTGTTTCCACTCAGGAAGGCGTCTTCCGGCAGGGAAACGTCATGGACCTGATTCACCTGATTATGCGGCTCGACGCGTCGCACAAAGAATCTTCGCTGAAGTCGGCGAAGATTCTCGACACGAAGAACCTTCAGCGCGAATTGGGCGGGTACGTCGGCGGGAAGGCGCCTTACGGCTTCGAGCTTGTTTCGGAGACGAAGGAGATCACGCGCAACGGCCGAATGGTCAATGTCGTCATCAACAAGCTTGCGCACTCGACCACTCCCCTTACCGGACCCTTCGAGTTCGAGCCCGACGTAATCCGGTGGTGGTGGCGTGAGATCAAGACGCACAAACACCTTCCCTTCAAGCCGGGCAGTCAAGCCGCCATTCACCCGGGCAGCATCACGGGGCTTTGTAAGCGCATGGACGCTGACGCCGTGCCGACCCGGGGCGAGACGATTGGGAAGAAGACCGCTTCAAGCGCCTGGGACCCGGCAACCGTTATGCGAATCCTTCGGGACCCGCGTATTGCGGGCTTCGCCGCTGAGGTGATCTACAAGAAGAAGCCGGACGGCACGCCGACCACGAAGATTGAGGGTTACCGCATTCAGCGCGACCCGATCACGCTCCGGCCGGTCGAGCTTGATTGCGGACCGATCATCGAGCCCGCTGAGTGGTATGAGCTTCAGGCGTGGTTGGACGGCAGGGGGCGCGGCAAGGGGCTTTCCCGGGGGCAAGCCATTCTGTCCGCCATGGACAAGCTGTACTGCGAGTGTGGCGCCGTCATGACTTCGAAGCGCGGGGAAGAATCGATCAAGGACTCTTACCGCTGCCGTCGCCGGAAGGTGGTCGACCCGTCCGCACCTGGGCAGCACGAAGGCACGTGCAACGTCAGCATGGCGGCACTCGACAAGTTCGTTGCGGAACGCATCTTCAACAAGATCAGGCACGCCGAAGGCGACGAAGAGACGTTGGCGCTTCTGTGGGAAGCCGCCCGACGCTTCGGCAAGCTCACTGAGGCGCCTGAGAAGAGCGGCGAACGGGCGAACCTTGTTGCGGAGCGCGCCGACGCCCTGAACGCCCTTGAAGAGCTGTACGAAGACCGCGCGGCAGGCGCGTACGACGGACCCGTTGGCAGGAAGCACTTCCGGAAGCAACAGGCAGCGCTGACGCTCCGGCAGCAAGGGGCGGAAGAGCGGCTTGCCGAACTTGAAGCCGCCGAAGCCCCGAAGCTTCCCCTTGACCAATGGTTCCCCGAAGACGCCGACGCTGACCCGACCGGCCCTAAGTCGTGGTGGGGGCGCGCGTCAGTAGACGACAAGCGCGTGTTCGTCGGGCTCTTCGTAGACAAGATCGTTGTCACGAAGTCGACTACGGGCAGGGGGCAGGGAACGCCCATCGAGAAGCGCGCTTCGATCACGTGGGCGAAGCCGCCGACCGACGACGACGAAGACGACGCCCAGGACGGCACGGAAGACGTAGCGGCGTAGCGAGACACCCGGGAAGCCTGTTAGGCGCTGAGACGGGCGCACAGCGGGCTTCCTGGGGCAGCGGGAAGGGTCGGCCGGTCCCCCGGTCGGCCCATTTCTCTTGTCTCGGTTTAGTTAGTTAGCCTAAGTAACAGTGACTCCGTCACCACAGCACAGCGGGGCGAGCCGTTGACCTGGGGGAAGTGATGCTGTGACGGAATGACTCGAAACACACATTCCTAATGACTTCTCATTGGGTAATCCAGACTTCACGCCACTTCATCACAGCGTCACCCGGGCGCCCTTCGCTGTGACCCCGAATCAGGTTGCCGACAACCTTCATATAGGTAGAGGGGTTTACGCGCCACGCATCAAGCACCGCTAAGGAACGGCGTCGAGCGCTACCCACTCAGGCCGGTCACTCCCCTGATCTCTCCCAGGGTTGAGCGACCGGCGTTGCCTCCCTAGCTCAGTTCGGTTAGAGCGCCTGTTTCGTAATCAGGGGGTCGGCGGTTCGAATCCGTCGGGGGGCTCAATGAGCGGATACACAATCGCTTGGCTCGCATGGCTTGCCGCGTTCGGCGTCATTGAGGGTCGAGCGCTCTTCAATAAGAAGCCGGGCGACACGCTGAGCGAACACGTCTGGTCATGGTTCGCCACGCAAAGCGGCAGTACAGGCAAGCCTTCGGGTTGGGTGCGTGCTCGACGCTTTGCGCTACTGGCCTTCATGGGTTGGCTCACTGCCCACTTCATGACGGGCGGTCGCTTCTAGCGCTGCCGCGCCCAGCCTACTCACGTGAGTAGGTAGGGGGGTGTCGACGGATAGGGGGGTGTCCCCGGAAGGGGGGGGGGTGCCCTATGCGTACCCGGTGTCTCGACTGTAGGGACTGGGCTAC